>Ga0075122_10001218_pt1 | contig 18645 bp, 17 predicted proteins | sample AntAceMetag02UKB_FD_69790 | JGI IMG/M metagenome (GOLD analysis project Ga0075122, IMG submission 69790) | Saline lake microbial communities from Ace Lake, Antarctica - Antarctic Ace Lake Metagenome 02UKB | ecosystem: Environmental > Aquatic > Non-marine Saline and Alkaline > Saline | place...
GCAATGACAAACAAAAAACCTAAGGCTTGATTTTGCTCAAAAGCTAAAGTACCAGCGGTAATTGGCACGAAAGGGGAGGGCACAATCGCAATTACTTCATCAATCACTGAACCAATAAAAGCAAAAATAGTTAGTGGTATATCTTGAGCCAATTGCTCTAAGTATGTAATTAATTGATCAATCATAAAAACTTTTTAAAATAAATAACAAGAGTTCATTATAGCGATATATAAAAACAAATCACAAGTCTGAGTCAACAATATAAGAATCTTTAGTCGGAACTAGCTGATATTTGACTTAAAAAATCTAACCGATCTTCTAAATTAGAAACATGCCATGATTCAGCTGTTGTTATATATTGATCAACAGTTTGTCCGGGATTAGCGGGATCAATAATCTCAATTTCACCAGCTATAGAATCAATTTCTATTAATACCCAAGAGCATTGTTCTAAATAAGCTTGCAAAGCTGCTCGTTCTTGCTGTGTTAGATGCCTAGGAACAATCGGAATTGGAATTGAAGCCCGATCTGTATAAAATACTTCGTCACTAGGTAAACCCTGATAATATCTAGTTAAATAAGTTGTCATTACACCAAGATTTCTAACTAAGTCAATGGCTTGATTAATATCCAGTAAATCAGCCAACTTTTTATCCAAATCCAGTAAAGATACTTGGACCCGAGTTAAAGCCTCTGCCACCTCTTTAGGTAAAGTTTGGACTGTCCTTTCATAAGTGGCTTCTTTGCCTAAGTTTGGATCACTGGAAAGTTGATCAATTAATTGCAAAGCTTCTGAAATGTTGAGATTCGCTGTATTAATTCTAGCTTCTTCTATCATTAAAGCATTTTCAGTGGCTTGAGCGACTCGGTCTAAAGAAATACCGTCTGGTTGAGCTTCAGCACAAGCTGATAGAAATAAAGTCATTATTGCCAGCAAACGCATTAATGAGCTTGGTAAGCGTAAACGAATTAATTTTGACTCTCGATCTTTAGATCCAAACATTTAAAAATTCCTCCTAAAAAAAATTTACTAATTCGGACTATTATACAATAAATATATTTTTAGACTTTACACTCAGACTAGATCTTAATAAGATAAACACTATGACAGAAATTCAAGTCTCGTCAGACACTGCCAATCCAGAGCAAAATAATCAAAAAATTACTTTGTTTATTATTTTTATGATCACTATTATTGGGATCTTTATTGTTGCTTGGCAAAAAAAAGAACCAATTACTCCAGATGTTGATCTCAACCAGGCAACCGAACCGAAAAATCAGCCCATTCCAACAGAATTAAAAAAAGAAAATGAGGAAAATTCATTAGCCCCCAATAACGATCAAGATGTGGAGCCTGATAATAACTACAGCCTCACTCAAACCACTGGAGCCATTCAAGGTACAACTGACAGTCAACCATTAACAAGTACAGAACAACCCATGAATAAAACAAACATGACGCAACCAGAAATGGTTATTGACTCTACTAAAAATTATATGGCCACCATGGTGACCAACCAAGGCACGATTAAACTCCAGCTCTTTGCTGACAAAACTCCGATTACTGTCAATAACTTTGTCTACTTAGCTCGAAACAATTTTTACAATGACACAATTTTTCATCGGGTGATCCCGAATTTTATGGTGCAAGGAGGTGACCCACTGGGCAATGGCACAGGTGGTCCTGGTTATCAATTTCAAGATGAACAAAATTCCGATCCTCTGATAGCTGGTTCTTTAGCCATGGCTAACTCGGGCCCTAACACCAACGGCAGCCAATTTTTTATTGTGACTGCTAGTGCTACTTCTTGGCTTGATGGCTTACATACTAATTTTGGCAAAGTAGTTGAAGGCATGGAGGTGGTCAAAAAAATTGAAGCCATTCAAACCGGCACTAATGATAAACCCGTGAGTGATGTCATCATCCAATCGATGACTATTAGCGAAAATTAAACCGTTGATATAACTGACGAGCCATCTACCTCTATAACAAACGATGTAAAAATTTGCTATATACTAACGCTGTATACTAACAACATATTAATTATCAAACGATAGAAAGAAACCCCATGGCTAATATAATTATTATTTACGGTTCAACCACTGGTAATACTGAATCGGTGGCTGAAACAATTAAAAAACAGCTGGCTAGTCACAACCCTATTCTGCAGGATGTGGCGGATATTTCTTCAGAAGATTTAATTAAATATGACGTGCTTGTCCTGGGCGCATCGACTTGGGATGATGGTTTACTACAGCAAGATTTTAGAGATTTTGTTGAAAACCTTGATGTTGATCTGTCTGGTAAAAAATTAGCCATTTTTGGATTGGGCGACCACAATTATCCAAATTTTTGTGGAGCAGCTGCTATTTTAGAAAAAATATTTGTTAAGCTCGGCGGCAAAAAAATTGTTGAAACCATGAAAATTGCCGGTTTCCCGGATGAAGAAGAGAACGAGAAAAAAATCGAACAATGGTGTGTTGATTTAAAAAGTAAGCTGTAACCAAAATTGTTAGCTAACAGCTAAAAACCCCAACAAGTTTGCTGGGGTTTTTAATTAAACTGAAACTAGCAGTTTATTTTTTCTTTTCTTTTAGTTCAGCAATTGTTTTCTTAGCTGTCTTTTGAGCTTTTTTAACCGTTTGTTGAGCTGTTTGTTTAACCTGCGTGGCTGCTGCCTGCATCTTCGCTTGAACTTCTTCTTTTACTTTTTCCGGATGTTCTTTTAAATCCTGTTGCAGTTTTTTAGCTTTTTTAACCGTATCTTCAGCCACATCTTTAGTTTTTTCTCGATTTTCTTTTTTAGAAAAGAAAACTGCTGCTGCACCCATGGCCAGGCCACTTAAAAAAGATAAAAACCCGCCCTTTTTCTGTTGAGTCATAATTTACACCCCCGTTATTCAGATTAGTTAATAAAATTTTACCCCTAAATTGGGTTGTCTATAACCCATCATACAAAAAAACCCTCGCCTGATACAAGTGAGGGTTTCTAATTTTAACTAACTCTTGACTTATTCAACAGTCACCAAAGACAAAGTATTAGTCTTACCTTTAGCCTTGATGTGAGGACCATGAGTAACTAACAGTCTTTGTCCGGAATGTAACCAATCGACTCCTTTAATTCTTTTAAGTAATTCATCCGCATTGAGAATCTTATCTTGTTCATTCCAAGATACTAAGTGAGGAATAACTCCAAAATACATGCTAAGCTGTTGAAAAACTCGGTTATCAGCAGTTAAAACGTGAACCGGTACTTTTGGTCGATTACGAGAAATTCTAGCTGCAGTTTTACCACTAGCACTGATGCAAATGACCGCATCAATAGCATTTGATTGTGTGTGTAATAAATTGACTGCCGAAAAAGCAACATTATCTTCGTCAGTACCATCAGTGCAAGGAGTCATGTCAATCTCAGCATACTTTTCATTAAAAGCGGCAATTTTTGCTTGAGTTTCAACGGCCTTAACTGGGTATTTACCAATCGTAGTTTCCCCGGAAAGCATAACCGCATCAGTATGATCATAGATAGCATGAGCTACATCGCTAATTTCTGCTCGAGTTGGGCAAGGATTTTCAATCATTGTTTCAAGCATATGGGTCGCAGTGATCACTGGTTTGCCTTGATGTCGACACTTTTTAATCATTAAACGTTGCCAGTAAACTAGCTCCTCATAAGGTACCTCTACTCCCAAATCGCCACGAGCAATCATAATACAATCAGATGCTTCGATAATCTCATCGAGATTATCCAGAGCCGATTGATTTTCAACTTTAGCGACAATTTTAGCCGTTAAATGACGTTTCTCTAACTCACGGCGAAGCGTAAGAATATCATGCCTGTCGCGAACAAAAGATAAAGCGACATAATCAACTTCATTATTTTTGATACCATCTAATTGGACATAATCATTGTCAATTAAAACCGGCATATCAGTCACAAGACCAGGGATACTCATAGTTTTACGATGTTTAACGGTAAAACCATCTAAAGCCTTGGCCGTCACTGTTTGACCATCTTTTTTAACCACTTCAAACTGACAGAGTCCATCATCAGTCAAAATGAGCTGGCCTGACTCTAAAATATCAATCGCATTACACGGGATAGTAATAAAATTATCTTTATCAGCAGTATCATCACAGGTAAAGTAAACCAAATCACCTTTTTTCATCTCGAAACCAGTTTCTTGAACTGCTGGCATTAAATTAATCCGAATTTCAGGACCCTGAAGATCCATTAACACACCAATCGGCAAATTTAATTCTTTAGCTACCTTTTTAGTTCTTAAAATTCTTTCATGATGCCATTCTGGAGTACCATGTTTAGTATTAAAACGGGCCACATTCACGCCAGCTAAAATTAGCGCACGCAATTTTTCTTCTGAATCAGAAGCAGGACCAATCGTGGCAACAATCTTGGTCAACTTTTTGACTATTCGTTTATCCATATATTTGGAATGAATAATTTATAATTAAATTTACGATACTTACCTATTATATACCTGAATATAATAAAAAAATATAATAAAAAAATAATTTTTTAGGGACAAAAACACCTAAACCCTTATTTTTTTCGATAAAATCGGGAAATTTATTATAACTAATTATTAATCTGATTAAAAGCCTTGCCAATTTACATTACAATGAACAAAGATTAAACTTATGAAAAAAATTCTAACAACTTTATTTTTAGCTTATCTCAAATTATTAGCCAAAATTCAACTCTGGAAAATTAAACCAACCATTATCGGTGTCACCGGTAGCGCTGGCAAAACCACTACCAGAAACGTTTTAGTTGCGATTCTACAAGATAGATTTAAACTTAAGGTCAGTTACAAAGCCAACAGCGAAACCGGCTTACCACTCAATATCCTAGGTTTAACTATGCATGACTACAGCTTATTAGACTGGCTGAGAGTTACAGTTTTAGCACCGATAAAACTACTAACCGACTGGCAACGTTACAATTTTTATCTAGCAGAAATGGCCATTGATGCTCCCCATGAGCCGAAAAACATGAGCTATCTTTTAAAAATAGTTCAACCAACCATTGGTATCTTTTTAAATGCTCAACCGCTTCATAGCGAGGGCTTTGATGATTTAGTTAAAACCACTGATCCAAAAGAGAGAAGAGTAGAGACAACCGCTTTGATTGCCCAAGAAAAAGGGCTGATGATTAAGCACTTGCCCAAAACAGGGACCGCCATTTTAAACACTGACGACGTGAACGTCTGGCGCTTTAAAGATTTAACTTCAGCCAAAGTGATTGGTTTTGGTCAAAATGAACAAGCGAAAGTGCAAGTAATGACAATAAAACCCAGTCTAAAAGGCACTGAGTTTATCTTTAGATACATGGGAGAAGAGCATGTGTTGTTCATGAAACAACATCTTTTACCAGATCATTATGCTTATAGTTTTGCATCTGCTTTAGCAGTTGGTTTAAGCCTAAGAGTAGAAATCAGCAAGAGCATTACCAAAATAGCTGCAAATTTTAAATTGCCGCCGGGTCGCTCCAGCCTCATTGCTGGCATTAACGGTGCCTATATTCTTGATAGTTCTTATAATGCTTCCAATCAACCAACTATGGATGCCATTAAATTAGTCGATCAAGTAGCTAGCGATAAAAAATATGCTTTACTAGGCGACATGCGCGAACTTGGGCTTGAGTCTCAACTCGAACATGAAAAACTGGCTGCCCTAGTAGTTAAAAGCTGCGATAGGGTGATGCTGGTTGGACCACAAATGAAAAAATTTGTTTGGCCCATTCTTAAAAAAGCTAAAACTAGGGTCGATTGGGTGGACAATGCTTACCAAGCAGCAGATATTTTAAAAACAGAGCTATCAGCAGGGGATATGTTACTGGTTAAGGGTTCACAAAACACATTGTTGCTTGAAATAGCGGTTGAAAAACTGATGGCTCATCCAGAACAAGCCGATCAATTTTTATGTCGCCGAGGAGCTTATTGGGATAAGCAAAGAGCAAAACTCAAAAAATAGAAATCCATTTATATATCTGCCGTTCGTACATTCACATTCTTCTCTAACTATTTACTCAAACTTTTGTTTTTGACTGTAGTGAGTGTAGAGGAGAGATTCAATTTTATCTGGATGCTGAGCAACATAATCCATATACTCCTTAACCACTGGATTACGATGTGCCTGCCTCAATTTCATTTCAGCATCAATAGCATACAAGCCCTTAGTTCTTTGGGCAGTTTTTTCATCACTGGCTGGTTGGGGTTGACCACCCCCGCCAATACAGCCACCCGGACAGGCCATAAATTCTACATAGTGGTATGCCTTCGGATTTTCTTTAATTTCTTTAATTATTTGATGCATATTTTTAGCCATTTGCACCACTGCCACTCGTAGCTTTTGACCACCCAATTCAATTTCTGCTTTTTTAATACCCTCCATGCCACGGACTTGTTCGAATTCTAGTTTGGGCAGATCTTTACCCTCAAGTAAAAAAGCGGCAGTCCGTAAAGCTGACTCCATTACTCCGCCCGAAGCGCCATAAATTGCTCCAGCTCCTGAATACTCACCATACTGGTCGGCGTCACTATCGGCTAAAGACATTAGATCGATTTTATGTTTCTTCAATAAATAAGCGGTTTCACGAGTAGTAAGCACATAATCAACTGGCCACAGGTCATTAATTTTTAATTTTTCCAGCCGAGCTTCATATTTCTTCGAGGTACACGGCATAATTGAAATGACCCTAATTTTTTTCGGATCAAGACCAACTTTTTCCGCCCACCAAGTTTTATAAGCTGTGCCAGAGTGAATTTGGGGGGAACGGGCTTCAGTGAGATGGCCCAACATCTCTGGATAATAAAATTCTAAAAACTTAACCCAAGCAGGGCAGCAAGCAGTAAATATCGGCAACTGGCCATTATTTTTAATTCGATTAACTAGCTCTTCAGCCTCGACCGCAGTGGTAATATCAGCTCCAGTATTCACATCAAAAATATGATCAAAACCCAATTTTCTAAAAGCGGTAAACATTTTCTTTTCTAAATTTAAACCGACTTCAGCTCCAAACTCCTCACCAATGCTAGTGCGTACCGATGGAGCCATCTGCACAATGGTAATTAAATCTTTATCTTTTAAAACTAATTCTACTTGCTGAATTTGAGATTGTTCTCGAGCAGCTTTTACTGGGCAAGCGACTGTGCACTGACCACAATAGATACAGTCAATTTTAGGATCGTCGCTAATTGCCACTCGCTGTTGTTTACCCTCACCAGTTAAATGTAAAAAATCGATGCCAATCCGATGACAGGCTTCCACGCACTTATTACAACCGATACAAATAGCCGGATCCAACTCAGCTGCTTGAGTCATTCGATGAAGTTTGAACTTTTGTCCATCGGTCAAAGCAGTGCCAAACTCTAGATATTGATTAATTTCTTTGACCCAATCACAAGCTTGTCCTTGCTGACAAATTTCACAAGTTTTTAAATGCTCAACTTTAACCAGACTTAAAGCTTCTTGTCGCTGCTGTCTAGCTAAACCAGAATTTAAACTAATCTTCATCCCATCTTGCGCTTTAATCTCATCAGCTGGTTGAACTATTTGAGCTTTACTATCTTCAACTAACGCAGTCTTAATCACTTCGCCACTAGGCAATTCTATTTCATATTCAGGCAGATCAATTTTATTAATTTTTAAAATCTCTAATAAATTCTGATCAACTTCTACTTCTATTTTTTGACGATCAACTCGAATAATAATCATAAATCGGTATTTTAGTTATTTTTAGAATCATTAATTGTTTGTAAAGCTACCCAAGCAATCAATCCACCAACGAGAGCCGTTACCAACTGAGGCCAACTCATCATCTTTGAAGCAACAGTTAAAAATTTACCGGGTAATAATTGAGCTAATAGTACTTGGCTAACTAAATGTAAGAAACCAAACTTTAAAACCGAAGCGGCAGCTACAGCACCAGCAAAACTTTTTTCTTTTAATCTGGCAAAAACAATAACATAAACAGCGTTAGCGATCATAATAAATGGTACTACTGGAGCTAAAACAACTGGCAATAAGCCTCGGCTTAAGGCCACTACACTGGGAATCAAACCAGTCATGATTGCCGCTGAAGGACCGGCTAAGGTGGTTGTTAGAAGCAAAATTGCATTAATCAAAGGGCCAGTTATAGCTTGATTATGAATCATGCCGGGTAGAAAAATAGAAGCGGTTAATAAACCCAATGACAACCAAGTTTTGATTGAAACTTTATTAATAGCTATTGTTTGTGAAAATGATAATGGTTTAATCATTTGAAGAATATAATTAACAATTCAAAGCTATAGTATAAACTATTTTGATAAACAAAAACCAGTTTAAAATCTAAAATAAAAATTTATTTAGTATGCAATTTTAGCTACTTAAATTATTTTTTTAAACCATGAAAATAATATACGCCACTACTAATCTAGACAAATTTAATCGGGCCAAAATTAATTTAGCTATCACTGGCCTTAATTTAATTCACCGACCTCTGACTTTAAATGAACTCCAAAGCAAAAACGGCCAAGAGATAGTCGCCCATAAAGCTCACCAAGCCTTTGAGCAGCTGCAACAACCAGTACTCGTAAGTGATGATACTTGGGAAATCCCAGCCTTAAATGGTTTTCCAGGGACCAGCATGAAACAGTGCAATCATTATCTAGTCGCTCAAGATTGGTTGAGACTAATGCAGGGTTTAACTAACCGCACGGCTATCATGCTGTCTCACTTAGCTTACTACGATGGAGAAAATTTAAAAATTTTTACTAATAGAGAAGAGGCTTACTTTTTATTAAAAGCACAGGGAAAACATCCTCTAGCACCTCATTTGGAAGTGATTGCTTGGGAAGGAGAGATCCAAAGCGTGGCTGAAAAAATTAAAAATGGGATTCGACCCAATCAAGCTAAATTATGGAAAAAAATTGCCAGTCACATCAAAGCTCACTCTTAAATAACTGCTCAATTTACTTAACTTAATCTTAAATCGCGATATTTATTGTGAGTGGCGTGCAGGAGGTTGTTAGAAACCTTTTGTGAAAAATGCGCAGTCGATCACCTAATTTAAAAAAATATTTTGTATATTAGTTGATTACTAACAAGTATAAATATTAAAAGAATAATGGTAGATAAATAGACAAAATTAAAGCTTTAACTTTGGAATGCATTTTAATATTGTTATACTTTTTGAATAAAAAAACCATAATTATTATCAGAGATTAAATAGGGATGATATAATTCAGAAAAATTAATTAAATAGATTAATATATTAAGGCTATCGCTAGGTTGCCTTTTTTGTAAATATATGAAGGAAAAGTTAACACCGACCTTGAAAAATCACGAAACTGTGCGTGCTGCTTTCCCGGCAGTAGAAACCGGCAGATATTTAAACGTAGGCACCTATGGAATTATGCCGGAACCGGCGTTATTAGCTTATCTAAAACTTGTAGAAGAGTATGAGCGTTTTGGATTATTTAGCACTGAGGAAGTACACCAGAAAGCTGAAAAAACACGGCGGGCTGTGGCAAAGCTCTTAGGGTGTGAAGCCACGCAAATCACATTAACCGGAAACGCTACTGATGGAATAAATCTGGTACTTGCCGGGATGACCTGGCAAGAAGGCGACGAAGTTATTATTACTGATGAAGAACACGAAGCCGTTAAGCACCCTTCGCTGTATTTGCTAAGTGAGCGAGGCATAAAAGTGCATCGGGTTGAAGTTTCCCCATACCCCGATGTGATGATTCAAAGGTGTAATAAGGTTGCTTCAAAACGCACTCGTCTGGTTGCCTTCAGCCATGTTACCTGTGAAAGTGGCACGCGTTTACCGGCAGCAGAGATATGCGCGTGGGCTGCAGAACGTGATATTCGCAGTCTGGTGGATGGGGCGCAATCGTTAGGTGTATTTGATATAAAAGTTGATCATTTGGGCTGTGACTTTTTTACCTCTAATGGACATAAGTGGTTGAGTGGGCCGAAGGGCACCGGCATTTTTTACGCTAGTCCTGAACAGTTGTTAGCGCTTTCTCCTGCTCATGTAGGTGCTGGATCATTAAAACATGCTGATGTGGATACCGGAGAAGCAAAACTTTGGCCGACAGGACGCCGATTTGAGTACGGCACTCGCGCCACGACCTTATATGCAGGTCTTGGATACAGTTTGGAGTGGTTAGGAAATTTGGGTTGGAATAATATTGAACGCTACATTGCCCAGTTGAGTGAATCCCTGAAAGCGCAAGTATCGGAATGTTCCCATACGCACTTGCTCACCCCCCGTCCTTTCAAGCAATCATCCGGGTTGACCACATTTGTTACGGATGAGTGGGATGCTGGAGAACTGAGTCGGGAGCTTTGGGAGAATAGCCGAATTCGGGTGCGCGTGATTCCTCGCTACAACGCAACGCGCATCTCCACGGCGCACTTCAATAATGAAGCTGATATTAAGGCGTTGATGACGGTTCTGTATGCTATTACCGGAAAATAAGGAGGGGAGCATATGACCCGTTATTATGTATTCAATAAAACTGAGGTAGAGTGCAGGAGGTTGTTAAAAACCTTTCACTATCATATATGCCAAATTATAGTAGTTCTATTAAAAGAATTTGGTGAAAATTAAGGTTGTTTGTCCGTATACGTGATTTTTGTGTTTGCCAGTTACCTCATAGCCCATTTTTTTATAGAATTTTTCAGCTCCCCAACCTTCATTTGTTTCTAGGAAAATCTTAGAGCATTGCTGTTGTATAGCAAACTGCTCAGCATATTCTAGAAGTTTTTTGCCAGTGCCTTGTCTTTTAAGTTGATGGTTTACTAATAACCCTTCTACGAGAGCAATGTTTGGTTCAATGACTAATTCAATAATGCCAAGTATGTTTTCATTGTTGTCTTGAGCAACAAATTTATATATTTTTTTAAAATATTTATGATTTTTTCCATAATGCTCAATATCAGCAAGTTTCCACTCTTTATTTTCAAAATCTTTTATTTGAGAATCATTCTTTTGTAGCTGTGTAATATTTATATGTTCTTTGTATAAATTCTAACAAAGTCCGACAATGGGGTGTCTGACGGGACTCGAACCCGCGACCTTCCCCTCCACAGGGGGACGCTCTACCAACTGAGCCACAGACACCTTATTTCAAAAATCACTGTGCGCCGGGAGGGAATCCGCTGTCCGTCACGCCGTGCGTGACTCCCTGCACTAGGAGGGTGCTTTGCACTCTCCGTCGGAACTTGCTTCGCTTTGCTCAGCTTGGCTTCTTATCCAACCCACGACTCACAATTTAATTATCTAAAAAATAGTTTAAACCATTTTTTAGATAATTGTGCGCCGGGAGGGAATCGAACCCACGACCTACTGCTTAGAAGGCAGTTGCTCTATCCAACTGAGCTACCGGCGCTTAGATCGAGAACTACTAATTATAATCCCGGTCACTTTTCTTTTAACTAGACCCATATTTTCTCAGAAAACGTAATTTTTTGCCAGTAGAATCTCTCTAAATCTAGAAACTTTGAGTGTATTCTCAATATTGGTTAAGTTACAATGAACCCAATGATAAGGGTAAAAAATCAATTACTATACTGTTTGGTCGTCGTTGTAAGCTTTTTATCAGCCACTAGCTCTGTTTTTGCCCAAGAAAACACTCATTTTCAAACTAGTTTAATCAGCACTTACACCATTGATGTGGTAGGCACCACTCATGTTGAACATACCTTTAAAATCAAAAATCTAACGCCCGAATATTATATTAGTAAATACAGCCTAAAATTAAATTCAGCTAAAATTAACAATGTGCGAGTGATTAATAATAATCAAATCACTAGCCCTAATATAATTCAAACAGAAGATTTAACTGAAATTAATCTTGATTTCTCAGACAAAATCTTGGGCAAAGATAAAACTAGAGAATTTAGGATTACTTATCTTAATCCTGACATTGCTCAAGTCAGTGGACAAGTTTTAGAAGCTTATATCCCCGCAATGAATAGTGAAGATATTTATGATGAACATCAAGTCATCATTGTTACCCCCGCCCGTTTTGGACCACCAACGAGGATTACGCCCACCAATTATGATCTCACTCAAACTAACACTGACGTCACGATTAGTTTTGAAGATATTCAGGGACAGGGGGTAGCCGCCATTTTCGGCTCCAGTCAAATTTTTAATTTTACCATTCGCTATCACTTGGACAATCCTAATAACCAACCAGCTATTACTCAAGTTAGTTTGCCTCCGGATACAGCTTATCAAAAAGTGAATTATCATCAGCTCGATCCTTTGCCGGAAAAAGTCGAGCTTGATAAAGATAATAACTGGATTGCCAGCTATTACTTACCAGCTAATGAAACTGTCGAAATTAATATTTTAGCTGATGTTTTACTTAGCTTAGAACCGATTAATCCTCAACTAAATATCACGCCTAGTAAAGAGCATTTAAATCAGCAAACATACTGGGAAAGTCATCACGCCACTATTCAAACTATCGCCAATAATTTAAGTAGCGATCGAGAAATTTATCAATTTGTAGTTGATACTTTGGAATATACTCAAGCTGATTTGACTGACACAATCGAACGCTACGGAGCAGTGAAAGCCTTGCAACAGCCCAATCAGGCTACCTGTCAAGAATTTACAGATTTGTTTATTGCTTTAGCCAGAGCGGATCAGATTCCAGCTCGCCGCGCTACTGGTTATGCTCAAAGCAACGATCCTAAACTACAACCTTTAAGTTTGGTGACTGACGTCTTACATGCTTGGCCTGAATACTATGATGCCGAACAAAAAGCCTGGATTCCAATTGATCCCACCTGGGCTGATACCATGAAAAATGTTGATTATTTTTCTCAGTTTGATTTGAAGCATATCGTTTTTGCTTACAACGGCACTTCAAGCAAATATCCTTTGGCAGCAGGTGATTACAAACTGCCAAATCAACAAACCAAAGATATCCAAGTTAGTTTTAAACAAAATTGGGAAAAAATTGAGCCTGCTTTTGAGGTGAACTTAGAACCGGTTAAATTTTTCAACCTCATTCCTATACCGGGGCGTTATAACCTATACATCAAAAATAAAACCGGACAAGCCTGGTATAACAATGTTTTGAAAGTTGATAGTAAAAATGAAGCGGTGATGTTGTTGCTTGAACAAGCTAGTTTTAAAGTATTACCTTTTCAAACACAGCAGCTAACTTTAGGAGCTTACAACAAGCAACATTGGTTACCTCAAACCGACCAAGTTAATTTAACCATCACTACTCAAAATTATGAAAATCAGCACCAGTTCGAACTTAAAACCAGCAAACCCATTGCTGTCGGCTTCTTTAATCAACTAAAAAATTCAGCGTTTCTTAACCAACTCAAACAAGGAGAGCTTCAGCTTTCAACCCAACAGCTTAAATTTAATTTGACAATTTTTGGAAGTGTTTTTGCCATCGCCATTGGATGTTTACTGATTTTTAAACGCAGGCGGTAAAATCCAAACACATTTTGCCACACTCTGCTTAACTTCACTTTTAAAAAATGATACCATTAAATTATGAAAGCTATTCGCTCCATCTTAATTACCGCCATTACCATTGCTATTTTGGCCTGGATTTTACCCACCGTAGGCTACTTAAACGTCGTCACTTTAATTATAGCCAGTATAGTCTTAACTCTGCTTCAAGAAGTAGCTAAGCCTATTTTAAAAGTATTGTTTCTACCCATCAATGTGGTCACTCTAGGCTTATTTTCGCTGGTTATTAATGTTTTTCTACTCTGGTTAGCCACTTACCTAGTACCCGGCTTCCAAATTCAATCTATGATTTTATTTGGCATTCATTTAGGAGAATTCGGTAGTTTGATGATTATTTCCTTCATTATTAGTTTTATTCAAAATCTTCTTAAGAAAATTTTATAAGAATTATTCCGATCAACCAGTTAAAACCAACTCTTAACTATGGTAATTTTATTTCAAACTTGTACTTGTCTCCCAAAAAGTTGGTATAATTACTTTATATGCACAAAATACACAGCCAGTGGATATTTTCCACCTTCTTATTTATTGCAAGTTTAATCTTAAGTGGTAACACTACAATCAGCCTTGCTCAAGCCCAAGAGCCGGTTCAAACTCAAAAAATTGCCCAGATACCAATTGGAAATGCTGAAGCAATTATTAATTTAGAACCCATTGCCACTGACTCAGCTACCGCCACAGATTCAGCTGAAGCTTCAGCTTCTGCTCAAGTAGAAAAAATAATTAAAGATAAGCAAGCAGAGGACATTACCGAAACAGCTGGTGAACAAAAAAGCAAGCTAGCTGCTTATCTAGATGAACACCCTATCGGCCCACTCACTTGGCACAATTTTTTACAGAAAGCAATCAGAAAAGCAGTGGTAAATGGATTGCCAGCTAATATTATTGTTTTGCTTTTACTTTTCCCCTTAATTACTTCCATTATTGCTGCCTCTCGTCACGTTATTGGTCTTAGAGGTTTTGGTATTTACATTCCGGCTGTTTTATCAGTAGCATTTGTTAGCACAGCCGTAGTTACAGGTATTATCATTTTCGTAGCAGTTTTATTTGCAGCTATAATTACTCGAAAAATTGTGCAGCGACTTAAATTTCCTTACTTGCCTCGTACCGCCATGCTTTTGTGGGGCGTTTCAGTTTTTATACTAGGCTTATTAATGATTTTTTCTCAATTAAAATTGTTTGAGCTGCTCACAATTAATATTTTTCCAATCTTAATTATTATGCTCCTAACTGAAAACTTCATGGACTCACAGTTATTTAATAGTCAAAAAGAAGCGCTAAAGATCACCCTAGAAACTTTATTAATTGCAATTATTTGTTCGCTAGTTATCAGCCAAGAAGTAGTGCAGCAATTCGTGCTGTTAAGACCAGAAATAGTTTTACTTGGCACAGCCGCCATCAACTACGTCATCGGTCGCTATACTGGCTTACGCCTTTTAGAGTTGGCCCGTTTTAACTCAATTTTAGGCGAAAACAATTACAACAATCAATCTGGCGATGATCAATCCGAGTGAAATTTTGGGCATGAATGCCCGCAACCGGCTGTATGTGACGCTCAACCCTAAACGGGCCAAGGCTATTTGTCACTCAAAATATGCCACCAAAATTTTGATGCTTAATGAAGGCATTCCAACGGCTGATGTCTATGGCATTTTAGCCACTATCGAAGATGTGAATAAATTTGACTGGAATCGCTTAGAAAAAAACTTTGTGCTTAAACCTACCAACGGCCATGCCGGGAAGGGTGTAGTTGCTTTTGTTAAGAAAAAAAGAAAGGTCTGGTTGGATGTGATGAATCAAACTTGGGACAGAGAGGCTCTTAAAATGCATTGTTACGATATCTTAGAAGGACAATACAGCTCCCACGGAGCTAACCCAAAAGTGATTATTGAAGAACGAATTATCAGCCACCCAGTTTTAGCTAAGTATTCATACAAGGGAACCCCGGATTTAAGAATCGTGGTATTTAACAGTGTGCCAGTGATGGCCTATACGCGTTTGCCCACCAAAGAGTCTGAAGGTCGTGCCAACCAGAGTCAAGGTGCCTTGGGTGTAGGCATTGACCTGGGTACTGGCCTGACTACTTATGCCACAGCCAACAAAACTGAATTGATTAAATATTTACCCGGTACCAAAAAAAAACTTAGAGGCATTCAACTGCCATTTTGGAAAAAAACTTTATTAACTGCAGTTAAGGCTGCCGACGCTGCTGGCTTGGTTTTTTCTGGAGTTGATATCTTTCTGCATGAAAAAAAAGGGCCAATGGTCGTGGAGCTCAACTATCGACCTGGTTTATCCATCCAAATTGCTAATCAAGTCGGTTTGCGCAAACGACTTGAAAAAGTGGCTGATCTTAAAGTGATGGATGCTGAACACGGAGTCCGAATTGCCCAAGCTCTATTTGCTGAAAATTACTTAGAAGCGGAGCGAGCTAGACTCACCATTATCAAACCTAAAGGCAAAGCCATTATTTATGGAGATAATCAGATGCAAGCTGAGGTGGGAGCTTTTGTTAAAACTGGTCGTTTCCGGAGCGCCATTGCTAGTGAGGTGGCTCAAGATTTAGGCTTAATCGATGTTGAAGATTTACTTTGGTATCAACAAGAAGCCGATGAAGGCAAAGTGCCCGTGGTTGAAGTTAAGTTTGAACTGGATCACCGACAAGTCGAAACAACAGCCATTGTTTCTAAACGCCTGAATCGCACTAAGCATAAACTGGAAATTGGCCGTCGAGATCTCGGTGGCTTTTTAGTCAGAATTGAACAAGAAACAAGTTAGTCATCAATTATCAGTCTATAAATTCCTATGAGTTTAGTTCGCGATTTAACCCCCATTAACCTGTTAGAAGAAAAACAAAAGTTTTTTGATCAAAATTGCAAGTATAATCCGTATTTTAAGTACAATAATTTGGCCACTCTTGATAAGCTTTATAAGTATGGTCAACCAAAACCAAAATATTTGGCCTTGGCCCAAGAAATTTTAAACAAAGCTTTTCACAATCAAACCGAGGCCGACATTCGTGCTTTGGAGGGCAAACTGCTTAATCGAGCTCAAGCTCAAATTATGATTGATAAGTTTTTAACAGTTAATGATTTGAGCAAGTTAATCAAAATCGTGTGGTCAGATAAATTCTTAGGTAAAGCTAGCTATTATAAAAATGTACTCAAATTACAATTGCCCTTATGGCATCGACGAGTTGAGTTCAAAGGCACTCTCTATCACGAACTAGGGACCCATGCCATCCGCCGCATTAACTACGCTCACCAGCCTTTTTTTAAGAAAAAAAGTAAGTTTGGGTTTGAAGATTATATGAGGACTGAAGAGGGGCTGGCTGGACTACATACACTCCTGGCTCGCAACTTTAAACTTGATTACACTGGCGCCCTTAACTATGTTACTAGCGCCGTGGCTCAAAAAAAATCTTTTACTGAAACATTTAATTTTGTATTGAAATATATTGACGATCGCAACCGAGCTTGGCGTTACACGGTTAAACACAAGCGTGGTTTATACGATACTGCCAAATCAGGTGGTTTTACCAAAGACATTGTCTATTTTGAAGGTATGATTAAAGTCTGGCAATTTATGCAGCAATCTGATTTTGACTTAGAAGGATTATACCTAGGAAAAATTGCTTATGAAGATATCGCTAAAGCCAGAGAAATGAATCCAGGATTTGTACCACAGCTACCTAGTTTCATCAGAAAAAATAAGAGCAAATATATCAAAGAAATCAACAAGATTGCCCAAATTAACAAACTAGACCAAATTTTGTCAACTTAAGCCACCCAAATGCAAAAAACTTTAATCATTACTACGACTAATGACATCAGTCTGCCATTATTTTTTTTAAACTTACCGGCAAATCTTCAAATCGAAATTATTTTGTATGAAGACGAACTAGCAAAATTTAAAAAACTAGCTCAAGATTTGTCCTCATTCAAATTAATCTATGCCAGAGATCCTTTTAATTCAATCATGGTTCAAAATTGGGAGCAAAAAATTCAACCTATTGTTGAAGCGATAAATACTCAGCCGATTCAATCAATTGATCATGTAACTACTATCAAAGACTTTTATCTTGAAGATAAATGGGAACAGTATCAACTTCTATCTCAATTTATGGCACCAACTAAAATTTTAGAAGCTAGTGATACTTTTGACCCTAAGATCCAATTTATTAAAAAACGTATCAGTTCCAGAGCCAAAGGCATTATTTTTGATTTAAATCAAATTGATAACCCTAGCCGGTATATTTTGCAAGATAAGCTAAACATTCAAGAAGAATATCGTATTTTCACTTTATTTAATCAAGTGATTTCGCCAGCAGTCTACAAAAGTTCTAAAACTCAGACTTCGAAAGTTAAAATAGACCGCAGTAAAACTAAAACCATCAATCCAGAATTGGCAAAATTTGTGCAACAGATTCTTAATCAACTCAATTTGGATTTTACTGGTCTCGACGTTGCCCTCACTACTCAAAACGAATACAGGTTAATTGAAGTCAATCGCAGCCCCCAATTCAAAGCTTTTTATGAAACTACTGGCATTAATTTAGCCAGTGAGCTATTAGCAAAAAGCTAGCTAATCATTCTACTCTAGCTCAGACATTCAACTCAAATAAATCAGATTTATTTAAAAAAACCAATTAATTAAAATTGTTTACTGTTTTTGTCGCCAATCAAAGATTAAATTTCCCGAGTGCGAAGGATAAAAAGGTTATAATATAATACTCAATTCAAAATAGTTTAATTCTAATGAAAAATAATAATCGACCACTAAAACAACAGCCATCGCTTTCACCAACCAATCGCGTTGGCCAAACCCAGGCCGGCCGCCGTGTTGCTCTCGGCTTATCTGGTGGTGTAGATTCAGCCGTCTGTGCCGCTCTATTGAAAGGGCAGGGCTATGACGTAACTGCTGTTTATTTAGAGTGTTGGCGTATGCCCGGTTGTAAAACCAAGCAAGATCAGGCTGATGCCTTAAAAATAGCTTTACAATTAGAAATTCCTCTTACTAGTTTAAATTTTATCCAAGCATATCAAGATCAAGTCATGAGTTATTTTGTGGATGAATATCATGCTGGCAGAACTCCCAATCCTGACGTATTATGCAACAATGT
>Ga0075122_10001219_pt1 | contig 18639 bp, 26 predicted proteins | sample AntAceMetag02UKB_FD_69790 | JGI IMG/M metagenome (GOLD analysis project Ga0075122, IMG submission 69790) | Saline lake microbial communities from Ace Lake, Antarctica - Antarctic Ace Lake Metagenome 02UKB | ecosystem: Environmental > Aquatic > Non-marine Saline and Alkaline > Saline | place...
ATATCTCTCCAAATCCTATATCTATTCCTTCAATATCAAACTTAATATCGCAAAGACCGTTTAAATTAAAATCTATAAATTCTGGATAATCTTCTCCGTCATTAAAATCTTCCCTTAAATTTATCTCATCTAAGAAATCTGAAACAGACATAACCATCTCAGTAATTGAATCCTCCATAATTTCAAATTCTATGTGATGTATATCCCAATCATATCCAGAGGTATCTACATAAAAATTGATTGAAGTCTCATCAGGCCTTAAGGTTATTGTAATTCCTGTTGCTTCTTCAGAAAATAAATCCTGTAAAGGAGTTGCACAAATAAAAGTTAAAAGAAATATTCCAAGGATAACTGGTAAAATTAATTTAGTGTTCATATTTCCTACCTTTCAATTTTCTTATTTCTGAAAAATGCGGGCAATATTCATATATTTCTCTTGCTTCAAAACATCTACAAGAATAAAAAATATCTTCTGTTATCATTCTTTCATGTTTTTCACAGTATGCCATTTTATCTTCTACTAGTCTTTCTAAAAAATCTTTATCCTTTCTATCTTCATTCATTCTGACACCTCAAATTCCTTTTGATATTTTGCAGTATATGTTTCTCCTTCTAAAACATATTTAGCTAAAAATTCCATAAAATGTGTTCCTTCTTTTTTAAATATAAAATTACCAGTATCAAATACATATTCTACTTCAAAGGGAAGCTCATAAGGAATTCCATTATGTACAATTCTAGTATTTTCTGTTGTTAATTTCATTTCACCCTCAAGTTGCTCTATTTCAACATAACCTTGCTCTTTTAATGTTACATACAAATCATCTGGGAATGAATCAGTTTTTAATTTCTTACCATCTTTTATTAAACTCCAAGTCGACTTACCAATTTCACTGCTTAAAGAAATATCCTCTAAATGTTTATTCTGAACACGAACTCCATATGTAAAAATATCACCTACTTGATATTGTCCTGTTGTAATATTAATATAAAAATCATCTCTCACTGGTTCGGATTCGGGTTCTGGTTCGGGTTCCTCTATGGGATTTTCTATAGGTCCCTCTATTGGGGTCGGTGATACTGGTGGAAGAGAAGGTATCTCTGGAATTGGAGGTGGTGAAGGATTACATCCAGCAAGGTAAATTATTCCTGCACCGATTAAATATTTTAAATTTCTCATTTTTGACTTCCTATTTTTGTTTTATAACTTTCACTTTGGTTTTGATTGTCACCCTTAAACCTCTTATTGCTTTTTTCTACTTCTCTTAATAAATCAGGGATATACCCATTATCTGTGCTTGCTTTTACTATTGCGGCTAAATCTTTAGGTAAACATTTTCCGCCAAAGCCACGGTTATCTTCATAAATTTGTGTATGGTTTCTATTTATTCTAGTAGAATCAGCAAGCCAAAGTTCCCTGACCTCATTATAATCTTTTCCAAACGATTTGCAAATTTCATAGAACTCATTACAAAACATTACCTTCGTAGCAAAAAAACAATTTTCCATATACTTAACTATCTCTGCTGTTTTAGAATCTGTCTGATAAAATCTTGCAGTAGTCTTTACATGAGATTTCCAAAACTCAACAACCTCCATGGTATCTTTACGTTCCCCTCCAAAAATCCAAAAATCTCTATTTACTAAATCAAGCATGTTATGTGCAATTGTTTCTCCAATATACTCCGGACTAAAAATTATCCTTTTACCATATTTCTCTTTTAATTTTTCAGTTGTACCAGGAGGCATAGTACTTTTAATAAGAATCAAGGGGGTTTCTAACCAAGAAAGGACTTCATGGACTTGACTTAAATCTGCGCTCCCATCTTCTGACTGGGGGGTGTTAACACAAATTATACCCAAATCACATTTGTTAACAGCCTCTTTTGATGCCCAAACATCATCTGTGATATCATAAAGAATAGCATCCTTAAATAGATTTTTCATTGCGGCACCAACATATCCCTTAGCTCCAATGATCGCTTCTTTCATTTTAATTTTTATCAACCTTGTTGTTTAATTTTTCTATTTCATCTACTTGATAAATTCGTACACCATCAAGTGCCTCATCAAGTTCCTTAAACCTTTCTCTATTTGCCGCCTCATGTTCATCCGTCTTTTTATCCTTACTTCTCATCCAACTATGAATATATCCAAAAGCTATGAAACACATTCCGATGCCCACTCCTGAAGCTAATTGACTTACATCAGGAAATCTAAAAAACCATTGCACTATTGATATCCCAACAATAATTGACCCTACGAATATGATTGATTTACCAATCAAGGATAGTTTTATCTTCTCGCCAAGTAAACCAGTTCCCTTTTTTTCCTTTTTATTTATTGTCATTTTTAACATGATTCAACTTAAGCATTTTTCTTAAAGTATCATTATAAGTTTCCCTAGGATACTTTTTCAAATTATCTAATGCCTTCTTAACTTCCTCGTCAACTTTTATGGGTTTCATAGTAACCATAGTTGATTAAAGTAAATTCAACTATTTAAATGTTTGGTTTGTGATGGAAGAGTTAGATTTCATTTTTTCATTACAAAAAATAAAGAGTTGCCCAGAAAGGGGAAAAATTTTAATAAAAAAGAAAAGTCATGTTTTATTTTAGGTAAATTGAAGTATAAAGTTTTTAGTAGAACTAATTTTAAATCAGTTATCTTTGCCAAGTTTTCTATTTCTGGTTTTGAGAATGTTTGTAAGTGACCTGGATCAGTCTGCCAATTCCAATAGTTTATAATTGATGCTAGATTTCTTACAAAAGAATTCGGATTAGGGGTTGTTCCGATTATTAACCCCCCACTCTTCACAACCCTTTTACATTCTTCCAGAAGATCCAGAGGAGATGCCATATGTTCTATTAATTCACAAAGGAAAACATAATCAAAGGTTTTATCTTTAAATGGCATTTTTAATGCATTCCCAGTATAAATTTTACATCCAGTCTGTTTTCTTGCTATCTCTGCTCCATTTTCTGAAATATCTAAACCAACATATTCTATTCCCTTATCTTTAAGGAAAAAAAATGCTTCTCCATAACGACAACCAACATCGAGTACCTTTCCTTTTTTAATATGCTTTGCTACTTCCCCGAAGTGTATCTTGTTGTCAAGTGTGGGTTTCCCTATTCTCTTCTTAAAAAGATCCGATGATTTCTCATAAAATTTCTTAATTTTATCTTCCATCTTTGCTATTTGTCTTTTTTACAATTCCAAGATACCTCCTAAAATATTTTTTTAATTTCTTTATTGACAGGATTGCAACAAGTCTATTAATTTCATTTTTTATAGCTTTCCAATAACCTTCAGAGTGACCCATTGTTAAAAAAGTCATTTTGTGACTCCAATATAATAATTTTAGCCTAGAGTGTTCATAAGTGTATAATGGTGTCATTCCCTCGGTTAACCAATAATCATCATTTAATACTCCTATCTTTTTACAGTTCTCATATACTGTTGTACCTGGATACACCTGTAACATTCCAGGTGCGCCAATGTTTCCAATTTCTTTTAAGAGTTTAGTCGTCTCTTTAACACTTTCTTTATTCTCTCCTGGAAATCCAATGATAAGACTAGCTACAAGATCTATCCCATTTTCCTTAGTTATCTTACAAGCATTTAATATCTCCTCGACAGTAACCTGCTTGTTCATTCCATCTAATATTCTCTGGCTTCCACTTTCTATTCCGAAGGATATTGAATAACAACCCGCTTTCTTCATCCACTTAATTAGTTCTTCGTCTATTGATGTAACCCTCCCCAGACATGCCCATTTTAACAAGATATTTTCTTTAATCATAAGTTTACATAATTCTATAGTTCTTTTCTTATCAACTATAAATTCATCTTCACAAAAATAAATATCCTTAATATTTGGGAAATGAGATTTAATGTATCTTAATTCTTTAATAATACTTTCTGAACTTCTTTGTCTTCTATATCTCCCCCAATATTGTGATGAAGAACAAAAAGAACAATTGAATGGGCATCCGCGTGAAGTGATGATGTATGCCTTACCATAACGATTAATCTTCTCTTTAAAAAATTCATGTTTCATTATTGGTAATTTATCCAATTCTTCATTTGTCATCTTCTCCCTATATTTTGTTACAATAATTTCATTCTTAGATTTAAATGCAATACCATTAATCATCCTTAGTCTATCCTCCCCAAGATTATTTTTTATTGCTAAAACTAATTCTAATACTGTTTTTTCTCCCTCACCCAAGACAACAAAATCAACTGGGAAATTATTTAAAATTTGTTCATACATTAATGTTGGATGTACTCCTCCCATAATTATTTTGGCGTCACTCTTTTCTTTAATTAATTTTATTGTTTTAAAGGCAGCAACCCTATTAGTTACCATACAACTTATCCCCACTATTTCTGGAGAAAATTCAGACAAAATTTTAATTATTTCTGTCTCTGCCTTTTTCCAAAATTTATTAGAATAATCTTTTATCAATATTTCATGTCCTTCATTCTCTAATACTGTCCCTAAATATCCTGCACCTATTGGATATATGCTGCTTTTTTCCCCAGTAACCATTTCATTAGATGGAACAATCAATAATATTTTCATTTTTCTCCAACCCCCATAATAATATTTCTGTCCAAAACAACTTTTATATTCTTTAAATTAGAATCTTTAAACCATTTTGTAACTGTACTAAGTTTTTGTGGTTTATCATATCTTGGGGAAAGCCAATCAAATGTATTTAATATGGCCCACTCTTTAAATCTTTTGTAATCATAATCTGAGAATATCCCTCTTATATTTTCTACTGGAACTACATTTCTAAGTTTTGGCCCAACTAATGGAATTTTTCTTACAACCTCACTTATAGGTAACCAAAATGGAACCCAATAATTTTTTATGAAATTGCATAACTTTTCTGGATCTTTTCCTTTTGTGAAGGGTCTTAAGTAGTATCTAGAGAGGAAGAAAGTTTTCCAAAATAAAGGATAGACATCTATTGCTATTTTTCCTGTTGGTTTTAGATATTTAACTAACTTTTCAAAAGATTCCCTTGGGTTTTTGGTATGCTGTAAGACTCCAAAACAGAAAACATAATCAAATGAATTTTCTTCAAAGGGTAAATCCATAATATCTGATTTAAGAATATGTAAATTTTTATGTTTATTATTCTTCTCGTTTGCATATACAGAATCACTGCTATCAAAAGCGTATACAATTGCTCCAGCATCTAAAACTATTTGAGTAAATCTTCCAGCCCCACACCCAGCCTCAAGAACTTTCTTCCCCTTCAATTCTTCCCTTGTCCATCCAGACTCTCTATAAAATCTATCTCTTGACAAAGTTCTTCCACTAAATTTATCTAATTGTAGTTTAGCATGTTTATTCCATTGAAGTCCAAAATTTTGTGTATATTCTTTATTCATTTAAAAATACCTCATTGTACCATGTTTGAAATATTAAGATTGTGCATAATTTGTTTATTGCCTTATTTTCTCCGAGTGTAGCTTTTTTTATTAATCCTTCTATTTCTCTATAATCTAAAATCTTTTGTTTTTTTATATCTGGTAAAAGTTTTAATAGTTTATTTTTGAAACATTCATTCCATAAGGATTTTAATGGAACTTGGAAAGGATTTTTTTTCCTACCAAGAATTTCCTTAGGTAAATATTTTTCAAATGTTTTCTTCATTATATATTTTCCATTATAAGTTTTACTTAGTTTATATCTTGTGGGTATCCTTTCAGAAATCTTAATTATTCCATTTGATGCATAAGGGGATTCTATATTTAAATTATAGTGTGTTGCCATTTTTTTCTCAACAAACAAATAGTTTTCTGGATCTAGAAACATAATATCTATTGCACTTAATTTATTTAAGATACTCCAACTCTTTGCGAATATTTCACATATTGGAACAACATCCTCTTCTGCTGTTAATCTTAAAAATTCAAACAGTCTCTCTTCTGACGTATTATTTTTGCTTAATTTTTTTATAAAATCTGTATACTTATTTACATTTGGAATAATGTTAGATATTAGTTTGAGTAAAAATTTATATCTCCTTGCAAAAATAATTATTTTATAATGTCTGTATCCTCCAAATAATTCATCTCCACCACTTCCTGTAAAAACTTTAGTTGTATATTCTTTTGCTTTTTTAGAAAGGAAGTATAAAGGTACAACTGCTAAATTAGAAACTGGCTCCTCCAGATTTTTTATTATTGCCTCAAAATATTTATCGACTTCCCAAACAGATATTATTTCCTGGTGATGAATTGTATTATATCTTTTAGCAACTTTTTTAGCATTCTCAAATTCATTGCATCCCTCAAACCCTACTGAAAAAGTATGTATCTCTTTACCCAGTTCTGATAATAAGGGTATCAAACTACTAGAATCTAATCCCCCAGATAAAAAAACTCCAATGGGTTTATCCCCTGATTGTTTTTCTAATGTTCCTTTCAGTTCGTTGAATAAGGTTTTTTTCCAATAACCTATGCTTTGCGTATTATCCTCCTTAAATTCTAAATTAAAATTATTTTTAATTACCATTACTCCCTCCTTAAATTCTAAACGTTGCCCAACCAATAATTTCCTTATTCCATTAACTATTGTTTTTTCTGTAGGATTATGTCCCCACCTAAAATAAACTTCTAGTTGTTCTTTATCAATTTCCTTATCTTTTTTATGTTTTAATATTTCCCTGAAAGACTTAGAGTGTATTAATTCATTTTCTTCCTGAAAATAATAAGTGGTATTTTCACCAATCTTTCTTTCGAGAATTACTTTATCAGACATTTCATCCTCCTTATTTGTTCATTGAATACTTCCTTACATAGAGGCACTTTAATTTCAGATACATTCTTTTCGATGGTTTTAATTATAGTTGGGTTATTTTTAAGGAATTTGATTGCTCCCCTAAAATTATCTGTTGAGTAGGTTGTTTCATTATGATTCAAAATATAGTTTATTTTTCCTTTCTTAGAAAGAATACATTTTCCCATCCTAATATATTCATACATCTTTAAAGTTCCATCTTGGTCTGAAGGACAAATAACGATACTAGCAGATTTTACATATGATGGTATTTTCATATGTTCAACACTAGGAATATGGTAAACATTGTTTGGAAAAGAAACTTCCAAGTTTTCTGCTATTTCTCCTAAAAGAATCAAATCTACATTTAGTCCATCAACAGATTTAATTAAGGAGGGCATATTCTTAAATTTATTCATATTACCAATATATAAAATCTTAAATTTATTTTTTCCTGGAAGTTTTATTTTTTTGACACTATTATTAAAATATTCTTCTACACCTTGTTTGAAATAAAAAATATTTATTCCTAATTTTTTCCCAAGATTATATTGAAAGAGACTATTAGTAAATACTATATCTGCATTTTTTACACAATACATTTCTAAAAATGCTATTTTATCAACCCCCCATCTTTTTCCCATTATCTCCATATCAAAATCCCACCAGTAATAAACTACCGGGGATGCTATAAGTTTTAATCTTTTCAACAATAGGGGGATTGATGCTATTGGATGGAACCCTATAACTATTTCTGGGGAAAATCTTTTGTATTTAAAATAAAAACTAAAAATATATTTAAATAAAAAAAGTTTATTAATTTTTAGCGGGAGTGTTAAGAACAATGTTTTGTTTCCTTCTTTTTTCATAAACCGATTTAACTTATAAGGGGTGTTTTTTGTATTGCTGGGAGTTTCTTTTCTGCTAAGGGTCGAAAACATTACTTTCATAATTTTACCTTCCGTCCCTAACTTTTTTTAATGCTTCTCTTTGCGCCTTGTATTTTCTCTGTTTATACCAATAAATAAATTTTCCACTTTTATACTCATGAACTAAATGGGAAAATAATCCAATTAAAAGAAACAAGAAGAACAATATTTTTAATTTAAAGAAGAATGTCATAAAAATTAGAATCCATAACATCGTTCTATGATTTGGTAAGGAAATTTTTTCAGTCCAGGGTTCAACGAATAGGTAATAAATAAATGTCTTTAATTTAAATTTGCTCTTTGGATCCATTTTATCTTTTTAGTAACTATAGTAAATTAGAGTAAATTTAACTATTTAAATGTTTCCTTTGATTTGATTATACCACAATTAATTAATCTCTTGTATAATTCAAAAGTGATAACAGTGTCTCCCTCACAATGCTCAGCGATTGATTTGTAATCCCCTTTTTTAAAAAACTCAATCATTTCTTCTCCTGTTGTTTTCTTATTCCCGAGTCCGAGATGTTCAGACCATTGATCTAATGTGCCCTTCACTGCATGTGAGTAAACTTCAAAAAAAGCTATTGATAGCAATCTAAGATCTGTTTTCCTTATCTGATTATAATTGGAGCAAACGGGAATATTATTTATTAAAGTCCGCTGAATTAAAAAAGGCAAATCAAAAACAATGTTAAATCCAATAATCTCTGAGGCACCATTTATCTTCCCCCAAAAATCCTTTAAAATTTTAGTTTCATCTTCTCCACAAAATGAAATGCGCTCATTTGTTGAGACATTTAAAAGAGATATGCAAGTTATTCTATTAATAATCCCCGCTAAGCCTGATGTCTCTGTATCCCATATATATTTTATTATTTCCATCTTTAAATCTCATAATCTGGTCTATGGTGCATGGCAATTGGACAAAGTAGTTCTCCCTTATGTGCTTCAGAGCTGTATGTTTTTTTCCCAGTTATCAAATTATATAAAACAAATTTCTCTGTTGTTAGAGCAACCAATTCAAATAAACCTTTTTTTGGCTCTACCTTTAATTTAAGTATATCCTTATCCATGCTCTTAGGAACATTGAAATCTTTTTTTATTTCATTTACTTCTTTTGCATAGGACTTTCTTGAAACAAATAAGTATTTCGTGTTCCCCCTAATTTGATCTGGGACTACTCCATAATGTTGTGTACTCCACATAAGACCAATTCTTGCTGCACGCCCATTTGTTCCAATTAATTTTAATGCCTTTTTAATAAGCTCGCCATTATGACCTAACCATAACTTATCAATTTCATCCACAAAAAGGGAAATAGATCTTTTCTTAAAATAAATATCATCAAACTGATTTCTATATAACGCATCAACAATGAAAGCCATATAAGCTGAAAAAAACTCATGATTCCTTAAATCTGATGTTTGAATCGAGGGTATAAGATTTGCTCTAAGTAATGTTTGGATAACATAATTATAATATGATTTCTCTCCTCTTTTATATTCTAAAAAAGCAGGAGCATCGAGAACAGAAACATTTAACATGTTGTTACTGAATAAAGATTCAAAAATATTCATTAATTTATATTTCATGCTTTCAAGAGTTTGCGGAATGTTCTCATCAAGAACTGCTCTTATCTCTCCAATAGAATTACATTCAACCAACTCTTCTTTTAGATTTCCAAGATAAACCTTGCTTTTATCAAGACTATGATACCTCTCAATATTCTCTATTATCTCTCTTACAGGTAGTGTCATCTTCAAACAAGGAAATCGCTTTTCTTTTTTCCCAATTTGTAATGATTCAGTTGAGGGAAAAATATAAGTTATGGGGCTTGGACAAGGTTTTGCATTTATTTTTTTTAAATTATATAAAAAAGAATTAGCAGATAAACTCCATTCAAAAGTTTCCTTTTGAAAATCATTTAGAACTATACAATGATTCTTTTCTTTCTGCCAGTAATTCCAAGATAAAATTGCATTTAATAAAACGCTCTTGCAAGTTCCTGTCATCCCTGTTACCCCAACATGCTTTATTTCAGATGTGTTTGGTATACATAATAATTCATTACTGGAAGTTATCATTATGGGTATATCTTTTATGATTACTTTTTTATACCTTTTATTTGCATTAACCATTTCCACCCCGAATAACTCTGCTTTTGCATCCTCTACTGATTGATATCCGTTTGGTTCTGGGAGTCTCCTTAATAAAGGGTCTTCATAATTTTCATCTTTATTTTGATATCTATTCGTGCTTCCATCACTAATCTTCAACCATCTTCCAAATCCATTCCTTGCAGCATTTTTTCCACAAATCCTAATGAGTTTATTACTTGTGTCGATTTGAATCTTATGACCTTTTGGTATATAATCTAAAAGCTTAGAATTATAAAGCGGATCATCAACTTTTCTTAAAACATATTTTACTTGTTGACCCTTCCTAAATCTATTTACTGGTTTAACTGAATAAATACAAAACTCTAATTTTTTTATTTCTTCTATATCAATTATATTCTTTATATTCTCTGGCTGGGTTTTTTTCCAAGCAAAGTTGTCTATCACCAAATATGGTTTTTTAAAAGGAGAAGTATATTCAAAACCATTTGGTTTTGCTAGTTGAACTTCCAGATTATTTTCATCATAAAATTTTATACTTTTTGAAGTTAGAAAATCTGGAACAATACTAAATTTTCTTAACTTTTTTTTATCTCCCATCTTTATTACTTTCCAAAATTTCCAGAATTTTTGCTACATCTTTTTTCAATTCATCAAACTCTTCAACAAACTTATTTGCTTCTGAGAGTCTTCCTGTATTAACTAAATCTATGTATTCCTTAGATCTTTTTAATTTTTTTATGCTGTGATGATTTTCTAATACATAGTTTACAATACGCCATTTAGTTTTTTCCCCAATCTCTATTCCTATCTCATCTATAAGTGGCTTCAAAAATTTAGGTACTTTAAAAGTATACCATTCTTCCTTCTTATAAGGGCACAAACTAAAATCCCTATTCTTTCCCATTATTCTTTTTTTCTTTATTTTTTCCATTTTACTCGATAGTTATTCGGGATTGGCACCGGGGACAAGACTACTCATTGCCACCTACTGTACTAGGTTCTTGATTATTTCTATGCCTTAATCCATGAGTTAATCTATCTACACATTCTAAATTCTCTATTCTATCATCTGTTTTAATACCATTTATATGATGTATCATCATTCCTACTTGGATTGCTCCCTTATTAATTATCCATATAAATCTATATTGAGGCATTCTCTTGCCATTGAACATCATATAATTGTATTCTTTATATCTTATTCTCATGTTCTCGAATAAATTTAATTTATATAGCATTTTTAAAAGTTGTATATCCATTTTCTTACAATACCGCTATTGAAATCCCAAACACATCATACATCTATCAAACCCTAAAAAGGAGTTAATTCCTTAAATTTTTATTCTTTTTCTACCGGAACATTAGTCATTTCCTTTATTGTTCTTTTTAGTATTTCCTGTTTTTGTTCTCCTAAAAAAATTAACTGGTCAACATAACTTGTCATCCTTACTACTTCTGCAAAAAGTTTTGTTTGTGAATATTTTGGCATATCTTCAACCATCTTATTTATAATTTTCTTAACACTTTGGTAATCTAAAAATGCTTTGTCATGTAATTTTTGATAATCCATAAAACTATTATTTATGTTAGCAATTGGTTTTAAAATAGGGTTAGCATTTACATAATCTGGTTTTAATGATCCATCATACATAGGGGTGCTTTTTACTTTTAATTTTTCTTCACCTTCATCTATTTCATCATATTCTTCTTCGTCTTCTTCCATTTATTTATTTCCTCCATATTTAATTAATTAAATTTAAAATAATTTTTATTATCAAACTGCAAATAAGGATCATTCCTGCTATAAATATTATCCATTGTAAACAAGATTCATCATCAAGATATTCACCAAAGAATCTGATTTTATATATCTCTCCGTTTTATTTCCTTCATTATTTCTTTTAAACATAAATCTATTTCTCCTGACAGTTTTAATAACTTTTGGTACCATGTACTCTTTGAAAATTGATGTCCCTTCTTTATTATCTTCTCACATGATTGTCGTACCCTCAAAAGATGTTGCTCTAAATTTATCTTTAACTTACAAGTCTTGCACAACTTGCCTTTAGGAGTTAAAGGTAAAAACATTTCTTCACATATCCTACATGGTCTTTTATATCTTTTTGGTACTCTCATTTTATTCCTGAACATCCTCTAAATTTTCTAAAATCATTTCCTTTACCTTCATTGTATCAAGTTCTATAAATCCCCTTGCTTTTATAATTGGTTGCTCTGGAATCTTTACTAAAATCTTCATATCAATTGGTATATCTGTTGCCTTAGTTCTTTGGGGTTTCTTTTTATTTAATCTAAATCCTCCTGTCTTGTAATCTAGGATTAGCCATGTTTTAAATTCCTTATCCATTATTTATAATTCTCCCCTCTCTACTAAAACTTGTTCAATCTCTTTTATATTTTCTTCAATTGATAATTCTCTCAAATTTGTTTTTTTACTTTGAGAAACATATACAATACCATCTTTTTCCAGGCTTGTTATTATTTGACTTATTCTTGAGAAATCCCTTTTTGGTAGATTTGGATTCTTTTGATATTCTTCCCAAATAGATTTACTATTTATCTTTTTTCTACATTTATGTAAATGATATGAAATTAATAATACTTGTAAAGACAAATTTGGTAAATCCAAAATTAATTGTTTCAAATGATTTTCTAATAGAATTTCATTAACTTCCTTTACTAATTCTTTAGTTATAACTTCCATTTTCCTTTTTTCAGATTCCTTGGCTGAATTTGAAAGAAGTATCAACGCATACCTAGCATCTCTTCCTTCAATCATACTTATAGCAGAAATAAGTTCTAATACTCCCTCTTCTATTTTATTTTTGAATAAAGCACCTTCATTTATTCTGCTTTTTAATATTTCAACTATTTGTTTTGGGTTGTATCTCTTAAAAAGAAAATGTTCTTTTGTTAGTGAGCTTCTAGTATTCTCTCTAAGTTTTCCAAAAATATTTGCATCATTTGAAACTAAAATATAACCAACATTTCCTTTCTTGATTTTGCTTATTTTTTCTATTTCATTTGTTTCTGAAAAAGCAATGTCTTGGCCTAATCTTGAAATTGTATATAAGGTTCCATTTAATTCTTTTTCTTTTAATTCATGAATCTCATCTATAAAAATTAAAACATACAAACCCCTTTCTGATATTACCTTTACTATCTTAGTATGCAAATCAGAAGACATTGTTGTGACTGGTGTGCCCGGAGAAATTTGTGTTAAAACTTTTTTTAAAACCTCATATTTTGATTTACTTTCTGAACCTTTTATTCGTACTATTTTTAGATTTATTTTTTTTTCTTTTACTGCTTTTTCTAATTCTTTGAGTATGTACAATATGATTGTGGTCTTTCCTGTTCCGACTCCTCCAAAAATTAATTGTTGGGGTAGTGAAGGGGACTCTCTAAAAATATAAGAAAGATGGAACGCCAATTCTTGTATTTCGAAATCTCTTCCAACAATTTTTTGTGGAACATAATCAATTGATAATAACTCTTTTTTGTTTATTGTTTTACTAATATTATCAAATAGCATGCTGTGATTAAATAGGTTCTGTTTATAAATGTTTTGTTAAATTAAATGTAATTCTATAATGACAACCCTCATTTGAATTTTTTAACCTTAACCTATCATTAAATGATTAAATACAAATCCAAACATATAAAAAGAATTGAGTCTTTTTATATTAGTTGTTTTAGGACATTAAGAAGAAATTTATTGGATGATCAAAGCAAGATACCTAATGGTAAAAAAAATTTAATTGGAAAATATGTAACCATTTTACAAAGTTGGGAGTGCGTTACACATATGAAAACAAACACAAATTCTTGCGTTTCATTTAACCATTTAACAACATGGTATAGCAAAAGGGCAAAAAATAGGGGTTAAGGGCAGTATATTAAATACTATACCCTTATTAAATTACTAAATGAACTATCTTTATTTTACCTTAAAGACCCTTACAAAATCAATAAAACAAGCTTTCTTTTCTTTAGTATTAATATATCCACAGTCCTTACAATAGAATTCAGACAGGTCATTTATAGAGACCTTTTTAGATCCGCAATGTGGACATTGTTTCATTTTCTAAATTATGCAATAATTTATTTGCAAATATTACTATATTTATATCAATCCCTTTTTTCCATATCAAATCAAATTGGCTTGTCCCATCAGAAAGTAGAAGGACTGATTCTAGTAATTGTAATAATTTTTCTTTTTCCATTTTATAGTCAACATTTTTTATATTTTCCCCTCTTTCCATTACTATTATGAATACCTTCATTAATCCTCACACAAGATTCACATAACTTCTCATTTGTTTCTTTGTCTATGTAACTTGCATGATTACCGCACATGATACATATTTTTTCCATTTACTATCTCCTTCCCCAATGCCATTTAGGTTTGGGTCCCTTAGCATACCCTATGATAATTAATAAAAGAATAGCTATTACCAATCTTATGATTAAACCTTCTGGGGCATATGTTTCAATCTTATTAGATATATAAATAATCCATCCAACAAATGCTGCGACAACGAGCCAACCCTCTACTGTTATTGGGAACCAACCCCAACCATAATCTCTTTGTCTAAACCACATCTTTACCATAAACAAAACAAGCAGATTATTTTATTTAAATCTTTCTCTTTTTTCCCCAATTTGGTTTTTTACAATATTCACAGATTTTTGCATGCTTATAACATGTTTCAAATCTTCTCCCACACCTTGAACAGATTTTATTATATTGTTTGTCTTTTGCCATTTTTTATATTGCAGGTGGAGGAATCGAACCTCCTTTCTTCTGGACATGAGCCAGACGGATTAAACCAGTTTCCCAACCTGCATTAATATATAGGAAGAAGGAAACATTTATAAATAATTCTATCCTTCATTTTTCATGGTATTCACAGCACATATTATTGGGTGGCAGAATTTTATAGCCTTAGCTGTGGAAAGATCGGATAATCTGAGTTGCTATCCACAAACCAAATAAATCCCAATATTTTAATTCTTACAAAATACATGGACTCCATGAGTTCTCTGGTGCAATGCAGGGTTGGGATCATTCTTTTTGATATAATTTTTATGCCGTTGTAGCTCAATTGGTAGAGCAATTCCCTTGTAAGGAATAGGTTGTAGGTTCGATCCCTGTCAACGGCTTACGGGCGCGTATGTACCGGAGTGGCGAAAAACCTTTGCAAGGTTTTTGTGAAGGATGCAACTTCCTTCGTGTCCACTCGAGGGTATAGTCTAATGGTAGGATATTTCCTTTACATGGAAATGGTATAGGTCCGATTCCTATTACCCCCATACTTCCTGTAGCTCAGTGGTTAGAGCAAGAGGCTGTAAACCTCCGTGTCACAAGTTCGAATCTTGTCGGGAAGATGACCTCGTGGGGTAATGGTATCCTAAGTGATTGCAACTCACTTGAACCCGGTTCGATTCCGGGCGAGGTCTTAAAGGACTATAGTTCAGCGGCCAAGAATGCAGGACCTTGAATCCTGAGACCCTGATTCGAATTCAGGTAGTCCTATTGACCCAGTAGCTCAGTAGGTAGTAGCGTCCGACTGTTAAAAACTAGAAAGACTTAAATACATCCGACTATGTATTGTATGCATGGATAAAGTTAAGAAAGGAGACATCTCCAAAGTTTTTGTAACAGCAAACCTGTTAAGTAAGGGGTTTACAGTTTTAGAACCAATATCAGAAAATTCGAGATATGATTTAGTGATTGAATACAAAAACAAGTTTAAGAGAATACAGGTTAAGACAATCTATTTCAGAAAAAAACAGAACTGTTTTGAAATGGCTTGTTATTCAACTACGCGAAGGAAGAAGAAACATGTTAAAACCTCCTATACTAAGAAGGATGTTGACTTTATAATTGGGTATAATCAGGAGAAGAAGGAGTTATATGTTTTCCCAATAGATAAGTTAAAAACTCAACAGGTTAGGTTTAGGAAAAATGCAAGGAAGAATCAATATAATCCATTAAAAGTTGGAGATTATCTTAATTCTTTCAAATTGTTAAGGCAGTAATCGGAAGGTCAGAGGTTCGAGTCCTCTCTGGGTCGTATGCCCCAATAGTATAGTGGTCAGAACACTACCCTGTCACGGTAGAGACCCGAGTTCGATTCTCGGTTGGGGCGTTGCCGACATGAAGCAGAATGGTATTGCACCTGCCTTGAGAGCAGGGACATAAGTCTTGGGGGTTCGATTCCTCCTGTCGGCGTTGAGGGTATGTCTGATTGGAAAAAGAAATGGACTTAGACTCCATGCCTTAGTGGCTGTGCACGTTCGATTCGTGCTACCCTCATCGGCTCCCGTCGTCTAGCGTTCAAGGATACTTGGTCCTCTACCAAGGAACCAGAGTTAGAATCTCTGCGGGAGCATTGAGAGATTACCTAATTGGAAAAAGGAACCGACTCAAAATCGGTGGCTTAGTGCCTGTAGGAGTTCGATTCTTCTATCTCTCATACGAGGGTATAGTAAATTGGAAAATACGCAGGACTTAAAATCCTGGACTTAGTGTCTATGGTGGGTTCGATTCCCCCTACCCTCATAAGCCAGTATGGCAGAGTAGTAATGCAACACCTTGCTACGGTGTGTCCCTAGGGACTCGTTGGTGCAAATCCGACTGCTGGCGTATGGTAGTAGTAACATAATGGAAATGTGCTTGGTCGTGGTCCAAGAAATGTGGGTTCGATTCCCTCCTATTACCCTCGCCCCTATAGTTTAGAGGCCAAGAATACAGGATTTTCAATTCTGGGACATGGGTTCAAATCCCGTTGGGGGCATAAGCGTTCGTCGTTCAATAGTAGGATAATTGGTTTCCAATCAATAGACACGGGGGCAGTACCCGTCGAACGCATTGGGGAGTTGGTGTAGTGGTAGCACTCCTGCCTTGGACGCAGAAAACGGCCGTTCGATTCGACCACTCCCCATTGAGTCCATAGCTTAACATGGTGAAGCACCTGGCTCTTAACCAGGAGATTCTGGGTTCGAATCCCAGTGGGCTCTTTGGCTCCGTAGCTCAGTCTGGCAGAGCGCTCGCCTTTTAAGCGAGAGGTCGGGGGTTCTATTCCCCTCGGGGCCTTTGGTCTCTCAGTATAGTGGGCAATACATCTGACTGAAGATCAGAAGAGGGCAGTTCAATTCTGCCAGAGACCATAAGACCTGTAGTTAAACGGATATAATATAAGCCTTCTAAGATTAAGATCGGGGTTCGATTCCCCCTGGGTCTATTAAATAGATAGGTTTAAATAATCTAAGGATTAGACTATAAGATGAAAAAATGTTTAAATTGTGGGAAGGCGTTACCTAATCATATAAAGATAAATGGAAAAACAAAAAATATTTCAAAAAGGAAATATTGTTTAGACTGTTCCCCTTTTGGATTACATAACACCCAAAAGCTACATTCCAACTTAAAAATAATAGAAGGTTATAAAATTTGTCCCAAATGTAAAAAGCAAAAGGAAAGGAAAGAATTTTATAATAGGAAGGGAAAAGGAGTACAGTCCTTATGTAAAAAATGTTTCAATGATAGATCGAAATCATTTTGGATAAGAAGAAGATTAGAAGTCATAAAAGGGAAAGGGGGGAGATGTAGCATATGTGGTTATTCTAAAAATCCAGCTGCATTAGATTTACATCATAAAAATCCAGAAGATAAAGAAGCTAGTTGGGTAAAAATAAAAATAATGGGAAAAGAAAAATTTAAAGCAGAAATAGAAAAATGTGTGTTAGTTTGTGCAAATTGTCATAGAGAGTTACATAACCCCCTTAGATTATTTTCTAAAAACAAAGACCCATAATTTAATGGTAGAATACTGAACTGATATTTCAGCAACGGGAGTTCGATTCTCTCTGGGTCTATTGGGCTAGTAGTATAAAGGATAGAATATTAGATTTCGACTCTAAAGATGGAGGTTCAATTCCTCCCTAGCCCGTAAAGGCTCGTAACACAATGGTAGTGTGCCGGTCTTATATGCCGGAGGTTGCAGGTTCGAATCCTGTCGAGCCTATTAGGGGATATAGTATAGTGGTAGAATATCTGGCTCCAAACCAGAAGGCACCAGTTCGATTCTGGTTATTCCCATTTGTAGTGCCTAAAAGGATTTTTCTAAAGAATGTGATTGTGATGTATAAATCGAGCGCCAAGTAAAACTTATATCGTATGATTTACCGGCGAATACTGATAGTTCATGTTTCTCTTTTGATATCCACAAATCCGGTCCCAGACTTGCTTTAAATGTATATTCTGCCGGAGACACCTCGAATGAATGCTCCGTTACATTTGGTGGAATATATTTGAGTTTGCCCCAATCATCTTCATCATCTGTGGTGTTAATATCGTTAGCATAAATTAAGATGGATTTGTTAGCATACGGACCTTCTGGAAAACTTACATTTATTGTTCCAGTTGTTACTGGTTTTGGCATTGGGGGTGTATTAGGTTGTTGGCAACATAATAATGTTCCAACAATAAGTGGAACGGCTAACAATTTATTTAGTGTTTTCATTATTATAATAGTAGCTTTTATAATCTGGTTTCTGGCAATAAATTTCTTTTCTCATAGATTTAGTAAACCATAGTAACTATTTAAATGTTTTTGTTTTCCTAATTTTGGATTTTGTAGTGCCTAAAACAAAACATTTAAAAGTCAAATGCCCATCATAAAAATAGACTAAGTTTCATAGTCTGCAATTATTTCTGCGAGAGCGGAACTCGGCGGATGAATATAGAATTGAAAGGAG
>Ga0075122_10001222_pt1 | contig 18582 bp, 9 predicted proteins | sample AntAceMetag02UKB_FD_69790 | JGI IMG/M metagenome (GOLD analysis project Ga0075122, IMG submission 69790) | Saline lake microbial communities from Ace Lake, Antarctica - Antarctic Ace Lake Metagenome 02UKB | ecosystem: Environmental > Aquatic > Non-marine Saline and Alkaline > Saline | place...
GAGCGAGCTCGAGAAGAGATCAGCGAGACTACCGACGAGCTCATCGAGCGGATCATCGGCGAAGAGCCTACCCCATCGAATACTGAAGAACTCCCCTTCAAGTGGTCAGATGTCAAATGGATCTGTGGCGACGGGGATCCCTCGGCCTGGGACGTGACCGTCAAGATGCTCTCGCCGACCTTAAACGATGGTGACCTCGTATCCTGGTCCTATGAGTCTCCACTGACGTGGCCATCATCCTCAGCTATCAGCGTCAATCCAAACGCCTGTCTTGCATGGGTAACGATGGTCGACGGTAAATGGTATGGCGCCATCACGGAGTGGCTGCCGCATGGCCAAGCATGGCAGTCCAAAAAGATCTTCTTCAGCGATCGCGGAAGCGAAGATGAGCACGACTACAAGTTCCATGACCCATTACGCACCTTTGAGCCCGAGCCAAAACAGGTCTTCTATTTATTCGTATGTGGTCTATACTGGTCAGGGGTCAGGAATGTGCAGGAGCGCAGCAACCTAGTGCCGGTTGAATTCAAGTAGGGAAGGGTATGGGTCAGATGATAAAGATGGCAATCGTTACCAGCATGGGGTTAATAGGGTCTACTGGAACGTTACTGTATCAACACATGGCCCAGATCATGCCTACAGATCAAATAGACAACAACACTCCAGTCCAGGTGCTTCTTGCCTATCTATCGTTTGGCTGTCTCACCGTATTGATAATTGGGATGAGTCTTCTCTATAAAGGCTGGATCGCCAATTCCAAGATCACATCGAAAGCCAACGAAGCCCTTGCCGCTGCCAAAGAGCATGAGGCGGAAGCGCATAATAAGGTGGCTATCGCACTCAACGGATACACAGCATCAGTTAATGAAATGTGCTCCAGAATGAACCACATGGAATGTTTGTCACATAGCGGCGGATAATATGAATAAAGACATCATAACCATGAAACCAGAATACGGGGTAAATTACGGTCCTGGCTACATGGGTGCCGTCTTTGGTGGTGGTGCGTTCTCCTACGGTATAGGCTACCTTACCCGCGACCATAAGATCAGCGATATCACCGTATCCCACGTATTCACTGTAGAAGACGAATACAGCTGCATCGAGGCGCTGGTCATGGAAGGCGTCACTCGATCACCGCTGTCCAAGTACTTCGCCGGTGACATGACAGTGTTCTTCAGGAAGCCCGACTGTTACACGGAAGCCATGGGGATATCTATCGCCGCGGCAGCCACTACGCAGCTAGGCAAGAAGTACGACAAGGGGTTAATCGCCGCCCAGGCGCTACGAGGAACACTGATGGGGCGCGTGATCAATTCTCACTGTGATGGTAAACCTGACGAACTGATCTCCAGGTACCTGAACGAGGATGACAAATGGATCTGTGCAGAGCTCCACGCCTTCGCCATGGCGACGCAGCCCGAACTGAGGGGCCGAGGCATACTAGGCAATCCAGCATGGACAATCGATCCACAGGAACTATTCGAATGCGATGAGATATTCTCAGCATGGCACTTTAACGATTAGGAGGCCACCATGACTGGCAAAGATGTAGAAAAGATTGTGCGGCCAGATATTGCTGATTCCAAGACTCCATACATATGGGTGCAGGATGATCTAGTTCGCTTCGTCAATGCTGGCGTAACTAATATTACTAATATCAGACCTGATGCTCTTCTGGACAGCAGTAACGCGCTGATAACTGTAGCCAAGATAGGTAAGCTGGCCAACACAATCAGCATAGGAGATAAGTGGCTCGAAACGCTTGCTTACTACGTCTCTGCTCGGTGTCTGCAGATGCATGCTGGCCAACAGGAGAAAGCTGCCAAGGCAGTAGTATTCATGAACTCTTACACCACCTCTCTCGGGACATAGAATGGCACGACCACCAGTAGATACAACGTTTGACAGCCAGATCCGGAATACCATGATTCCGTATGAAGGTGCGCAGCGAGTAGGCGTTACCGTCAATAGGATCTCTCGTAAAAGAGAGTTGACCATCTTCTATCCTACATCCAGTAATGATACTCCCCAAATGATGCGACGAGCTCTAGAGATTCTGGAGCTCTATACATCTTCTAAGAATAAGACAAAGGCACAGCGGTTCGTAGTAGATCCCATTGCCAGCGGCGACACATACTGGGGCACATGGCGACTCGTCAATACTCGCATGAACATCAAAGGCGAGGAACCTGGAATATTCCAGACATTGCGCGAAGGATGGGCGGTTACTCTTAGTGATGCCGAAATCCGCATAGTCGATACTCTCGAATCACCTATGACCGGCACGTCTGGCTTCACGCAGATGTGGCCCAATATCGATCCTAAGAAACTACAGAGTCTTTCTGCTGGACTGCTTGGCACTACACTAGTCACAAACCCTAAGACTGAGGAAAACCAAGCGGTCTCCGGTAAGTATGCTGTCTCCCAGATCCGCGGGCTACGCCAGGAAGAGGACGGCGCCGGAGCAATCCTCCGCAACCTGACAAAGGTCACCTCGATTACGGACGTGACTGGGTTGGCTGCTGCCAATAAGACTACGGATGATAAGAACGAGATACTCCAGGTATTCAATCTACAGACGGGCGAAGGCGACTGGAAAATGTGCGTGTGGTTCAACCTGGACCCGACCACAGCAACCCGCACAGTATGTCAGAGTACTATCACAGACGCAGATCTGGTAAGCAACTTCGCGGCAGGCTACACCTACGCCAGTCGCCAATTCAAAGACGTGCCAGAGAATGGTACGGCCAGCTTTTTTGTTCTATTCCGCAAAGTGGCATGGAACGCCTGGGGCCATGACTCTTATGCGCACGATATCCTTGACCATCCGCGCAACGCCGGTACCGCCAATGTCCGCGAGTTCATCACCAAGAAATGGCTGAACATCCAAGACGCCAATCAGGTGACAGCAGAAGACGACGTTCGTAAGGGCGTCAACGCAACGGTTACCGATGGTTACGTGATCATCGGTGCTACGCTCTCCAGCAACGGCAATGGCAGCTTCTCCATTACGCAGACCCAGAAGAAAGTGGTTGCCGGAGAAACCCCCGATATAGCATTGCTGCTTAGTGCACATGGCTTAAAGCCTGGACTGAAAGCCATCTCTATCACTCTATGGGAAAACTATGTAGCAGGGACGTTACCTTCCGGTACCGCCCCGACCGTAGATGGCGCTGTCGTAAAGAACGAGAAGCGCCTGCAGGCAGATGGTCTATGGGGCCGGATACAGATCTCCGAGACTACTACCTGGGCAGAACGCTGGGCCACTGACAACATCTTGATGTCCAAAAGCAGCGTGGGCGGTTACAGGCTGCGCGAGAATAATCAGGCCCGTGGCATATCAGAGGACAATCGCGATACCGACTTTACGGCCGCGCAGACGCCCAGCGATCCTGCTACCCGCAATGTCATCATGGCGCAAATGGTAGAGTCGGCCGACGGCGAACGAATCATCCGCAACCAGGAAGGCGTCGTCTCTGTAGTGACCACTTCGGTATCTGCCGAAGTACAGATGGAACGTGCCGCAGTAGGCAACCAAAGCCGAGCACTTGGCAGAGTATGGTGGAGAAGAACCGCAGCTGCTATGACCACTCTCACGACCACAAGTGGCGCCGCTGTCTCTAGCTTCACATGGAGCGGAACAGTCTTTGGGGCAGGTGACACCTTTGTTCATTCCAGCTACCGAATAACCAACAATGGCGACAACACATTCAACGTCTTCCAGGTAGGTGTTATTCTTGGCGGCGGCAAATGGTCATTCATTTACGATGAGGAAAGTGAGACCATTGTCAAAAAATGGAATACTACTTTCCAGACCAGCGCCAATGTCGACCTTGAAGCAGCATTCGATGTGACACGTTCTAGAGAAATCTTCAACTCAGCTGGTGATGCGTGGACCTTTGCAACTGCATCAACAGATTATTACAATCACCGCAGCGGTACCAATATTCATGCCGGATGGTACGACTATATAGGAGATGGGAAATGGGCTGGGTATAAAGAGGAACATGCGACTCCAACGTAATAGCGAGGGATCATGGCAGAAGAGACTGAAGATACTCAAGAAGAGAAGAGGGAGCAGGAAGACCGCGAAGCCAAGGTCGCATCCCTGGAGGCGCGTATCAATGAAATGGCCAAGACCGTGGCCGAGAGTAATGCCCTAGTCTCCGACCTCCGCTCAGAACTATCTATTTCTGCCGGGGATACCAAGGAGGCTGCAGATAGAGCGGCAGCGCTGATCACTTCCATGGATTCTCAAGTCTCGGACCTAAAAGCCACTATAGAATTGAGGGAAGGCGAAGCTCTGGTACTCAGGACAGACGTCGACAACCTGTCTCAAGAGGTCCAGGCCGTCAACCAAGACCTTGCAGATATCCTGATCAATCTACGCCAGACATTCACCACAGGGCAAGCTACTGAGCTGCGCTCTGTAGAGACGAGGTTCATGCTGGCTGGCATGCAAGGCTTTAAGGGTATCGCAGTGGACATGGTAGCTAATGCCTCGATCGCTATCGTTGGCCAGGGCGAACGGTACTCTAAACCATTCGATATCTATGACATCGGCAAGGACAGTAGTGGTAATCAGGTGTTCAAGATTGCAGATAATCGCGGCAAGATAGGTGCAGTATGGATCCGCGGCAATGTGAAGACGGTCAGCGATCCAGTTAGTACAAATCTCGTATATGCTTCCGATCATTGGAGTTCAAAGACAATAACTGCTGCAGGTTTCGTCTACTTAGCTTTTGAACGTGCAACTGCCAGCGTTACTATTGAACTAGAGACATCACTACCAAGCGGAGATGACAACACTCTTATATGGCCGCTGTGGTACATTGGTTGGGATGGAACCGGATCTCAGATCAATACTGGATCTGTTCTCGATATGCGCAACGTATATAATCTCCAGGGCATGGTCTAATGAGAGTCACTATTGTAGCATTACTCTGTCTTTTAATGGCCTCATCCTCTTTTGCAAATTGGTCAACGAATGCGTGGCCATCATATCTTTACCCACTGCAGGGCGTAACGCAGTTTCAGGATTCCCATTCAGGAGCAGTTGAACGATGCAATGCCGTTGGAGTAGAGACCCCAGATGTCGCGACCAACCTCTACTTGAGCCACAGGAACAACCTGATCGAAATAAAGGATAAATTAAGTCTATGCATTACGAACTTTGTGAACACAAACGAAATAGCGAGCGGTAACTACCAGAGTTGGTTCGATAAACAGCTTGTGCTCACAGAATTCCCAGACAAGGATTCAGTGTGGCTTACGAACAGTACGCTGACTGTCAAGAATTATGGTCTACCGGCATGGACAGTGACTGGGCTGTGCGCACACATCAAGATACCTACCAATTTCTTTAATAATACACCGTATACATCACTAAGTGGATGTGGCGGATCTACTAATGATCCCACAGTTGGGCACCCCCATGGTTTCACAAACTCTTACACGGCAACTAATTCAGCTGGAGACTTCTTCCCTGGAGCTAGAGGAGAATGGTACACTACTGACTACGGGTACGCCAACATCCAAGATATATGCAATGAATTACATCATTCATGGGTGTATAATAAGCCAGTAAAAGGATCTACGCTATCCTATCCAACTGTAGGGAACTTCACTAACGCAACAAATGCGTACATTTCCATGGGCGTCGAATGGGCATCTAACCTTACTGCATCAGTTCAGGCTCCTGGCAACACTAGGATATGGTACACAGAGTTCGCTGTTACGCTTGGTACTCCAGACCGATATGCGTATGATCAGGCAAAGCACATACAGTATCCAAAGCTTGACAATGTATGGACCGGCATAACTCATTCAGTAGATCTGTATAGGTGTTATACAGTTGGATCTATCATATTCACCATTACGAACGCTACTCAGTCTGGGTTCCCGCAGAAGTACGACAATACTATTGACAACAGATTCCAGTGGTTTGATGGGCTAGTTCCTTCTGGTGCCAAGAATGACCAATTCGTGTTAGAGGAAGCATGGGGTTCTGCCACCAATAAACTATATGTAGGAGCAGTCAGGGATAGCGCGAGCTGGAGCAATAATCCATCCACTACTGGCCCATGGTCTTCGCAGCCCCCAAACAGTGACGCTACTAACTTTAGCGCCATAAGCCCTGGCAGAGCCTTCGATTACCATTCATACAATATCAATGTTGGTATTATGGGCGGGGTCGTGGACTACTCTTCTGGATCTAGTTCTTCTGATCCTTATGGCAGAATGCCAGGATGGGAGTTCCCTGATCCCATGTACGGCGGAAAGCAGCGAGACATCTGGATTATCAAGTGGGATGGATTTGACTACTAATAAAGCAATAGAGGCCATTTGGTCTTGACTTGTGTCCTTTAATAGGGCATATGAAACTAGTAAAGGGATCAGAGTGCCTTAGAGCGCCATATCACCACCTAACCGACTCGGAGGCATATCATGGCAGACAATGGTTTCTTTAAAGAATTCGGGCGAGAAGCTCGTAAGCAGAATCGCAAGATTGGCAACAAGATTATCAGCGGAGCCAAAGCTGCAGGCCGCGGGATCAGGGCCGTCGGCAAGGCAACTGGCGTAACCGGCGCCGTACGTTCTACCGGAGACTATATAGGCGATCGTCTATTCCCCTCACCCACCGGCGCAGATCCTCAAGGTAACATCATATCAGTCGAGAAACCCCGCCGTTTCAGAGACATTGTCCAAAAGAACACCGAAGAGTCACTCCCCGCCCGCGCAGGCAGATCCCTTGGTGAATCCACAGCTCTCACAATAGGCGTACCCTCAGAAGCCGCTACAGGCCAAGCTGGAGCTACTGAAACTCCTACTCGCAGCCGTGCCGCACTTGTTCCACGTGGAACTTCAGAAACTACTTCTCCTTCATCAGCGGCTGCATCTGTTCCGCAGGCTGACCGCTCATCCAGTGAAGGAGGCGGTAGAACAATCAATCTATTCCCTGACAGAAATCCTGGCGGCTCTAGTTTTCGTGAAAGCGACTTCCCGACTACCCCAGCAGCTCGCCGCAAGAGGATCGCCAGCGGATCATCTACCGCGGCTGACGAAGCGGCACGAGAGGCCAGATCTATAGATTTCATGCGACGTGGTAAAGAAAACACCACTATCGCCAGGACCACTAATGCTCAAGCAGCACTTGCCGGTGAGCGCGAAGAACGTGCGTCACAAGATAATAGGCTGGGCATACGGACAGCAGCAGCCACTGCCAGTCTCATTCCTCGCACGCAGCAGCTTCCTGGCGGTGGCACCGTAGTATCCCAGGGCAATAACCTGGAAGTCGTTCAGCCACCCCAAAGTGAACGTATCGATACTCCCATCTTTGATGCGGAAGGCAATCAAATTGGTACCCGTGAAGGTAGTTTCAACCCAACTACCGGCGAAAGCACATTCAATGATGACGCCATCCAGCAGGAGATCGCTGATCTGGAACAGCAGAACATTGATGAGCAGGGACAAGTAGAAGCCCGCGCACTGACAAATGAATCTGACCAGTTCCATGAGAATAACAAGCGCATTGCCCAGCTACAGAAGCAGCTACTCCGTAGTCAACGATCCGGTGGTGGGGTCCGCAGAGGTACATCTACTGCTGGCCGCAGGACCGGCGGCCTAGGAGTTCCTCAAGGCCGTGGTTCAACTCGCGGAAATGCTTCTGCCCCCAATGAGCAGCTGATAAAAGCCTTCCAGAAGAAGTTCCCTGGCCGCACGCGCAAAGAGATCATTGAAGCTATGAATCGGACAGCTACACGGGCAGCCGCGGCATAGCGTTATGGCTCGTAACCTAATACCCACAGGTGGTCTTCCAGACCTCGACTTCGGAGACGACGTCGGGGGATCCCCATCGACTGACTTTCGCGATGTCGGCACCGATATCGATATAGACGATCTGCCCAATCTTCAATTTAACACTTTACCTCCGGTTGGTAATCGAAACTCTGGGGATCCCTCGCCAGTAGCTAGTGAGCCATTCGCGGACAGGGAGGCAGGCTCTCTCGCGCCTGTCCTCCCTGAGTCTTTACCTGATCTGGACTTCGGAGAGGATCTCCCTCCTCCTCCAGCTCCAGCCGACATCTGGAAGGGCCGCTCTCTGCGTACTCCCATCTCGGAGCTAGAAGGCGGTGACGAATACGAGAAGTTACTAGAAGAGCAGCTGTTCGGTGAGAAACGTGGTTTCCGCGAAGCTGTATCTGATGTAGACAAGGGCGCCACTCCTTTTGCCGGTGACATCTTCACGCTGATGGAGATCAAAGGGATCGGTGATACCGCACGGCGCATAACGGAGAATGAAGATGTGAGCGACCAGGAGCTGCTCAACTTCAATACATATCTACTCGACCAGGAGCGCAAGCAAGAGGCCAGTATTCTTGGGAAGGCAGGCGACGTGGTCAGGGAGAGCGCAACCTTCGGCGCCGAGCTGGCCATAATTGCTGGCCTGGGTAGCGTGACCGGTGGAGTCGCCTTAGCCGGTGGTGCTGGCAAGAAGATTACTGCCAAAGCTTCTCTGCGCGCAGCCAAGGCCATAGCCCTTCGCAATATCTCCAAATTCCTTATCAAGAAGGTAGGACCGAAAGCCGCAGTACGCTCTGCTCGAGTACTCGTTCGCGGCGCCGAGCTAAATCTGGCCGCCGCAGCATTTGACGTTCTCCGCTTCGGTAGTATTCCGCGAGCCTTTGAAGAGCGGAAACTCAATAACATTCTCACAGGTACCGACGAAGACGCACAGGATGCATTCATCAACAGCATGCTCTCTATGCACATTGAGCATTTCTCAGAGCTGACCGGTGGTGACCTTGGGCGTATTGCCGGTCGTCTACTCCCTGGCAAGATGAAGCGGAGAATGGCTCGTACCGCTATTGGCCAATTTGTTGCCAATAAGTTCGATAATCCTACCGCCAAGGCCATATCCGAGTTCGCCAAGACCGCTGGATATAACGGTATGCTGCAGGAGATGGGTGAGGAACGTGTAGGAGACTTCCTGCGTGGCTTGTTTGGTGTAGAAGGTGATGCTGGCCTGCTCAACGCCATAGAGCGATCGATCCCCAGTCTAGACCAGCTTGGAGTCGAGACAATTGCCTTTGCCATCCCAGGTGTAGCCTTTGCTGGCGTTAATGCCATTGGCGGCGCCAGACAGAGTAAGGTCGGTACAACTGACGAAGCGCGGGCCCAGGTGGCAGCTGCGGCCGAAGAAGCTGCTCAGGGATCCCTCGGTGACCCAGTCGACGTGCCTGGAGGGGAACAATTCAATAAGGTCAAGGATCTGGCAGCTAGTTTCCGTGACAGAGTAGGTACCGGCATTGCGATGGAAGGGCTCCGGACGCAGATAGCCGAGGCCGAGCGCGTTGGAGACTATGCCAAACTGGAACTATTGGAGTCTCAGTTCAATGCAGCCGAGGAACGGCAGCAGGACCGCACAGCGGCGTCACAGCGACCTAGCAGCAGTCTCATACCCACTCAGACCACACAGGCCGCTGACGCACCAGCAGCGGCCGCAGAAGCTCCACTGGGTACCGCGGAGAAGCCATTCACTATGTCCGCGGTTAATAGCGATACTGGAGAGGTCTTTCCAGGCGTCAATTCAGTTCCTTCCGAGAATCCAGTACAGAATACGGAAGATCTAGCCGTTGGCAATGCTGTAACGGTTACACTCCCGACCGGCCAAGTCATAACTGGTACCGTCTCCAAGTCGCTGGGTCGAGTAACTCATGTCAAACTAGACTCCGGCCAAAGCATTTCTCGTACACCTGTGACAGTAGCGGCTCAATCGGATGGCAGACAATTCGACACGAATGTCAACCAGGGGCGGCTAACTGGCGCTGATCTGGTATTCGGTTTCAATGAAGAAACTGGTCTGGTGGAAACCATTTCAGCAGTGACTGGTGCCGGTGGGCTGACGGCCACACTGGGTTTCCCTACGGCAGACACCGCCGCTACCCAGGACGAAGCCAAGGTGAGAGACTTGGCAACCAGGATTGTAGATGGCGAGGACATTACAACTCCCGAAGATTTACAGACGCAGGCCAACTTCCCAGAAGAATTAGAACAACAGATTCTATCGATTGCAGGTCTTGCCCCCGCACAGGTTGATGAAACAGCTCGCAAGTCAGAGACAGCCGCCACAATAGAGGCCGCGGAGCCAGAATCTCAACTTGTCGGGGGCTCGACCGAATCTCCGTCTGCTGAAATCAACGAAGAGGCACTGCAAGAGTTGGTCAGGAGTAAGTCCGTAACCAAGACAATAAAGCTCTACGAGAGTCTAGACCCTTCCAACAGAGAAGCATGGGAGGCGCTAGCAGCCGGCATCACCTTCCAAGACATGGTTGATGATCCCAATAATTCGATGACGCAGGAACGAGCCGAGGCAGCCAGGGCCAATGCGGGGATCGCAGATAACGTACCCTTAGATGAATTAACCGTTCACGGCTCAAATGTCCAACAGACGACCGATGGCGTTGTCGTCGACGTGATCAAGATAGCATCAGGTACCGACCTCAGTACAGTAGTAGAAGAGCGGGCTGAAGCGGTCCTGAAACAATGGCTCAACCAGGACCGCGTTGGGAATGCCAAGATCTTATCCGAAGAGCGTCGCAGATGGCATAAGGCAGCAGGAACTAAAGCTAGTGACCAGTCAGATCTGGAATGGTTCTCCGATCGCGCAATAGACTTTGCCGTTGTCAAGCAGATCCAGCGGAAGGCGGAAGTCAAAGGAAGCATCCGTAGATTGCTCGTCGGCATCAAGGGGTATGCCGATGACATCATCCGCCGCGCAGCGGAGTTCAGACGCCTGTTACGCGGAGGTCAAATCTCTCCTCGACTAGCAATTTTACTTGACTCTGCTGTACTACAGGAGAGAATACAGTCTGGAACGATTGATATAGAAGGAGGTACTCAAAATGAGTCCACTGCCGAAAGAGCTCAAGCAATATCTCCTGCGCAGGAGCCCGATAGTGCTCAACGACCTGCTGAGGGGACAAAGAAGGCGCAGCCTTCGCCCGCCCAAACCAAAGCCCGCCAAGAATTAGCCCGCCGCGGCCAGCCAGCTGACCTGAACGAAGCTTCACTCAGAGCATTTGCGCGTGACATCGATGCTCCCGCCTCCAGCGACCCGCTCTTTAAAGAAATCAAGAAGGCAATACCTGGATGGCGATTCAAGTCAGCTAAACGCACGAAGGCCGATGGTCTCAGAAAGACATGGGAAGATGTCCTGAAAGAAGGTAAGAGTCTTGGCCTGATCCCTGATGATGCTACAGAGCCAGAAACCCTCACTTCATTCCTGAATGGTCGGCAGAAAACGATCGGCCAGCTAGAGAGTGAAGTAGACCAAGGGATGGAGAACGCTGCCGAGTCCGCGGTCCATGAAGAGATGACCGACTTGGTGAAGTCTGGCATCTTACCTTCGGAAGATTTGGTAGAATCCTATCCTGATGTTTTCGCTAAAGTACTAAGGCGGGCAAAGGTAGAAGCAGTCGATCTCGTACCTGAGCAAGAACCTACAGACGCTACCGACTTCAATTCTGGCTTTAACGCGCTTGCGGCAGAGGCAACATCGGCGGCCCCAGAGACTGGCAAGAAGACCACTAGGGAACAAGTAGAGCCAGAAGATATACTTGGCGATCTCTCTGGCAAATCACAACAGAGTCGCAGGGAAGTTGCCGCCCAGCAAGAAGCAGAAGATAGGTTCTTGGGTCTGCTGGAGGGCGATGAAGATGTCGATTTCCAGGTGCGAGTAACTCCAGAACAGGATGCAGCCTACCAAAAAGCTGTTGATTCTGTAGACAATGAAACCGCCAAGAAACTATCCGATCAGGCGTATGCCAGTACTAGCGAGACGTTTGATGTCCTATTAGATGGTAGGCGCGATACTGTTGAAGTTGTCAGGAATCCTTCTTCTCGGGATTATCAGCGCATAGCAGCGAAATTTAAGAGAGAGTTTCCTGATGCCCCAAAGGGTGAGATAAAATCTAGGAGTACCCACGACGGAATGGGTAATACGTTTATATGGTACTCATCTGATGCGGTTCATGCATCAATGGAACCATCGATAGAAAGAATGATTGGCCGACCAGTGAGCCAAACTAACGACGAAGCCCACGCATCTATTATCCGTGATGAAGATGGTAACGTCATTCCCCTAAGCCAACGGTTCGATGAGACGATCGACGACATCAACTTCCAAGTGCGCCAGACAGATTTCAAGTCCCCCATGCTCTCCACATTTGAAGCTAAACTTCCAGGTACAGTCACCGGCAAGCAGCTCGTCGACCTGATCAACTCGTGGCAGAAGAAGGGCGAGCTCAAGAAGTCCGAGATAGAAGACAGTGAGATTATTGAGTGGGCAAAACAACAGGGCAAGCTATCCAAGGAAGACGTTCTCGGTCAGGTCGCGGCGATGACCACTACGTTCGAAGAGACCACGCTAAAAGATATAGGCCCACAAGAGATATCTCCTGAATTGAATTTGAAACTGGACGAGATGGGCGTGTATCCCGAAACAACGCAAGACTGGATAGACACTTCTCAGAACATTGAAGATGAAGCGCGTCAATACCAGCAAGAAGGAAACGAGCAGCAGGCGGCCACGCATTTCGAATTGTCTGAGGAGGCTGGCCGATTTGCGGAAGGGATAGTTGATGGAACAACGGCGGGAACTACAAAGTTCGGAGAATACACTCTTCCAGGCGGTAAGAACTATAGAGAGATTCTAATCAAGGTGCCAGAAAGCCAGAAACTTATACATCTAACTCGTTTGGCGCAGCCGTATCTGAACAGTTTACCAAATGCTGAGTCTCGCCAGATAGCCGAGAGCATGTTGAATGCCAGGAAGGGAGATCTTACTAACGGAACATTTGATGATGAATGGAGACAGATAGAAGCACTGGCCCCAGGTCTTGATCATAACGCAATACATCGAATCAGAGATGAAGTAGAAGAAACGGCAGGCGACAGGACTTTCCAGTCTGACCACTTTGGCGATGAAAACATACTGTACCACCTGAGACTCGATGACCGTATTAGCCCTGCCGGTGAAAAGATTCTTTTTGTCGAAGAGATCCAGAGTGACTGGCATCAGGCTGGCCGGAGGAGGGGATACAACAAGAATCTAACACCTGAGTTAGAGGCAGAGGGTAACACCTTATACACCGAGCGTAACAAGATCAGGAACAGTGATCTATGGATTGACGGAGACTTTGCTACCCGTAGAAGAATGGACGCAATCAATCAAAGGCTTGTTGAGATAACAGATTTAGCTAATCCAAGCGGTGTACCAGAAGCTCCATTCAAAAAGAACTGGCATGAACTAGCCATTAAGCGTGTTCTACTGGAAGCAATCGATGGTGGCTACGATGCTATCGGATGGACAACTGGCCAGCAGCAGGCCGACCGATTCGACCTTAGCAAGGTTCTAAACGAAGTGCAGGCGTCAAAGACTGTAGATGGTAATTATTTTATTCGGGCTACAGATAAACAAGGCAAAGAGGTTCTGGAAGATATCTACACCGTACCTGATCTTCCTGGCGTTGTAGGCAAAGATCTTGCAAACAAAATTATAGCAGAAACTCCTGAAGGAACTGTTCCAGGTAGGGCATTCGCCAAGTCATTTACCGGTCTAGATCTAAAGGTCGGCGGCGAAGGCATGAAAGGATTCTACGATAAGATCCTCCCATCATTTGTGAACAAGTACACCAAGAAGTGGGGCGGCAGGGTTGGAGAGACTGGGATTGACACTGGCCAGAATGGCATTCTTCCTGAAAGCATTGGCGAGATCTCTAATAGAATGTTTGGCCGAGAGACGTTTACACTCTCAGAAGAAGAAGCAGTTCAGGTCAACCTAGAGGTAAAACGACAAGAGATTGAGTCGGCCAACGACACTATCATCCACGCTCTACCTATCACCGACCAGATGGAGGAGGCTATTGCCGAAGAACCGCAGCCGACATATCAGGTCCGAGCGACCGATCTAGACGTAGACGGTATTCCTGCGCAACAACAAGACGCCCCGAGGGACAAAGCTCCAAAAGCGCGCAGGACCACTGGTAAGAAAACGAAGAAAGCAACGAAGCCCAAAAAGAAGGAGGCACCCGATGCCCAAAAGAAAGCCAAGCCCACACAGCCCACTGCAGCGAGTCGTAAACAAACGCAGCGGCGTCGTGATCTATCCGCTAAGAGCTGGACAGGAAGGTTACGGAGAGCAAAGCAAGCACTTCGCTCAAGTAATGCAATCCCAAAAGTAGCATTACCACAGTGGGAAGCTGTCGATATTGACCCAGCATTCGGAGAGACCACCGAATTCAAAATGGCAGCTGCAGAATTGAAAGGCGCAGGCATGACCGCGGCGCCGGTAACCAATGCACCATTTAACGGCGCCGTCGTAGGCAACACAGTATTTCTACAGAAGAACGACGTCCCAGCATCGGCCATCGCCCAGCATGAGATCTTCCACCGGATGGCCGCAGCGGACGTCCAGTCTCGTAGCGCCCAGGAGCTCGTGGATCAGATCGATACCAAGACTGAAGCATTCGCACAATATCAAGCCATATCAGCAGCAGCCTATCGCCGGAGCAGACTGCGCCAGCTGAGTCCAGTAGAGGTCCGCGAGGAAATGGCCGCTGACTTCTTTGCTGGCATTGAAGAGGCACGCAATGCCGAAACCGGCGAGAAAGTCACCATTGCTGACGCCATTGTTGATCTGATTGAGGCGGAGGATATCCGCCGTAATATGCAGGATGGCATAGTTGCCGATGCCCTGAAGGGACCAAGAACGTCGGTATCTGACCTTGTTAAACTATCCGTGGCAGATGTCGAGAAAACTCTTCATCCGGTCGGCGGTACAAGTCAGGCAGCCATCAAGAGTCTGGCGAAGAAGCTGGACGATGTCGTTGTCAAGGGCGGAATATCTCCTAAAAAGCGGAAGCGGGCTATGCGGGCTGCATACAACGTCAACCGCCAGCAGCAGGAAGCCACTCTTGAAAACACATACAGGAAGGGATCTATCGACAAATCACTCGTAGCCCTTGACGCTGCCATGAAGAACCAACGCCTGGATATTTACGAGAAGCAGCGACTCCTCCGACAGTTCACAACAACTCATCTACCGATGGCAGAACGCGGTAAAGTGATGACACAGATCGAGCGGATCGCCGATGCCGAAAGAGCATCCACCCGCCAGGGCCGTTTCGATAAGTCCATAGACATTATCTCTAAGGCCGCGACCAAGTCAGAGAGAGAGAATCTCCGCAGGGAACTGCAAAAAGAGATGGAGACAGAGCGTATCCGTCTGCGTAGATTCGCTGGTAAAGGCAAGAATACCCGCACCCTTGAGACGAACCGTAAGATGGCTGACTTCATAGAGAGCATGACAGTCGCATCGCCACAGAAGATCGCCAGGATCAATAAACAGCTCGAGTTCCTGCAGCAGTCAGGGGAAGAGATGAGCGACGCACTACGTGATAACGTAGCCAAGCTTACCATGCCAAACATTTTCCAGATGACCCCCGACCAGCTGCGCGGAGCACTTGAGGATATCAGGCTTATCCGGCTAGAGGGCAAGACCCGCCATGATATCGAAGAGGCCGCCAATGAAGCAAAGCGTAACACGAACATAGCCCTTTCCATCCAAGAGGTCAGAAAGGTGGCCGAGGAAGATGATGAGACCAAGGCTCGCGCCGCTCTGAGTCGCGGCGGTGCTAAGAGTAAACTGAAGAGGATCGGCGACCTGGGCCGCAACTACGGATGGAGTCATCTACGGCCAGAAAGAATTATCGAATGGTTCTCAGGCTTTAAGCAGAATTCTGTATTCAAGCGCGTCATCTTCGACCGCATGCTCAAAGCGCAAGAAGATAAGCTCGTGGGGACCGCGAAGACGCTGGACGTGTTCAAGAAGATCCACGCTAGTCTGAACATTGGGCAGGCACAAACGATGCCTATCATGACCATAGAGCTCGAAGACGGCCCTGTAGATATCACACTCGATCAGGCAATGTTCATCTACGCCAACTCCAAAAACGACGGTAACCGAGCCCATTTGATCGGAACAGGGTTTAATGAAGATGTTATCGATGACGTCATTGAGAAGATGCCCGATGCCGCCAAGCGAGCAGTTGACCTGCAGATCCAGTACTACGATTCAGTCCAGTACAAGAGAGTCTCCGAGATCTTCGCCAGGGAACATGGCGTAGACATGCCAAAAGAAGAATTCTACTTCCCAATCCAGAACCTAGATACCAATAGGGCAGAGAACAGCATCATGGCGGACCTGCTGGCCCGTCACGGTGCCCGTGTTTCCCTCAGGAAAGGCCAGACCAAGGGTAGAATCATATCGCGGGCAGCCTTTAAGAAAATGAGTTACTTCGAGACAGTCATTCATAATGGCCTGCAGAACGAGCACTACATCGCCTACAATGATGCAGTGCGAGACGTCAACAAGTTCCTCAATAACCCCGCGATGAAAGCGGCCATGAATTCCCGCAGCGAAGAGGCTACCAGACAAATGCAGGACTGGCTCAAGGCTGTAGCATTTGGAAAGATCGCCGCATCTGAACAGACGATCGATCGAATCTCCGACTTCCTGAGAACCAACTACGTCACCTCCGTTCTAGGATTCAACCTGATTACCACGCTCAAACAACCGGCGTCCTTCTTCCAGGGTATGCGGCAAATTGATAAGGGTGAGGTAGCCTCTGCCGCTTTCAAGTTCCTGCAGAACCCAAGAGAGATGATGAAGTTCGTCAAAGAGGCCAGCGTTCCGATGGCCAACAGGGCCAACAACATCGAGCGGGAGATGGCCGAGATAGTAGAGAAGGGCCAACTAAAGAAAGCGTTGGGAACTCAGAACGCTTTCGAGAAGTTCCGCGAACAGTCCATGAAGCCGATACAGGTAGCTGACGGGATCACCACCACCATTCTATGGTATGCCAAGTACCAGGAGGTCATAAACTCTGGGCAGAGCCGTGAGGCAGCAATAACGAAGGCTGATGAAGTAATCCGTAAGACGCAGCCTACCGGCGGACTGGTCAACCTAGCCAAGATCTACAGAGCTGGTGGTATCGCTCGTGCCTACACCATGTTCACCAACCAGCTCAACCAGAACGCCAACCTTGTCTTTGAGACCGCCGCCAACTACCGCGGCATTGGCAGCACGATACAGGACATGGCTTTCTACATGCTGATCCCATCGATGATGATCTTCATGGCCTCTAATGGTGGCGAACCACCAACGTCTGATCTAAAGGGCTGGGCAAAAGCATTCGTAAGCAACCTGACCGGCGGCCTGATGTTCTTCAACAAGTTGGCAGATGCTACCATGATGGCTCTGACCGGTGAGCGCAGGGGCGCCCAATTCCTGCTGGACCTTACCCCGTCATCCCTATCAGCGGTGGAGGATCTCCTCCAGGCCACGTCGTCTGCAGATCCCAACAAGGGCTTGCAGGCCATAGCCAAGCTCTCTGGGGTGCCATTTGCACAGTTCAAGAGGACATACAAAGGGGTGAGCTCATTTAAGGATACCAGAGACCCGCGTTATCTGATATGGTCGAAGTTCGCACTAGAAAAAAACAACAGGAGTAAACGATGAAAAAGACAATCGTAGCAGCTATAGCAATTATCACCATCTTCGTGTCCATAGTCTCGGTACCAATAGCACAGGCTGGACAGGATGCTGACCGGCCGTTCCCAGTGTTTCTGAGCTTCACCAATAGCCTGACCTGGACGTCACCATATGGCCGTCTGATGATGAAGCATCTGATCATGGATCCTCAGCAGACTAATAACACGACCCTGACAGCGGTCTACAGTCCCACCAATAGCCCCAAGCTGGCTGTGCGATTGATAGATGAGGATACACATGGCGGGAGCAACACTACTGCCGTCGCACGCGAGCACTCCATTCTCCCTGGAGACATAATCACTTTCACCAGCACGCAGACTACAGGTACGATATTCGTCCTATTGGATGCTACCGGCCCACAGAACTAGGGGTTTATGGCACCCAGAATATAATGACAAATACTCCTTGACGCTTTGTGCAAGGAGTGTGTATCCTCTGCACTATGACAAAACGACTGCATGTGGTACTCGATGATCCGGACGCCGAATTACTCAAGTCAGGCGTCGAAGAGACAAGGCTAAAGGAGTGTGACGTCGTCCGTCTGTGTCTACGCGCCCACCTCCCTGTCTTGGTTAAACAATTGGCGGACAAGCGATGAAACGTTTACGTCGGCTAACTGCTAGACGCCCGTCACTACGTGACACTCTTACCTCTTTGAAATATTCTACACGAACCTATCTCCGGCGCATTGGTCTCAGGGATGCCTTCAGGCGAGATAATGGTATATGCGCACAGCAACCGAGGGAAATATGAGCAAGCGCGGAAGCCATAAATCGCATTCTGGAAGCAGGATGGGGAAGCGTCTACACAATGGAACTCTTACACCCCATGCCCAGCGATGCCTGCAGCTGACTGGCTGCGATATCAATAAGGCAGTTGAACTACTGAACTGCAAACAGAAACCAGGAGAGACGAAATGATTAGGATCGCAGAAGTAAAGCAGAACGAGAATGGGCGACTAGGGG
>Ga0075122_10001223_pt1 | contig 18576 bp, 23 predicted proteins | sample AntAceMetag02UKB_FD_69790 | JGI IMG/M metagenome (GOLD analysis project Ga0075122, IMG submission 69790) | Saline lake microbial communities from Ace Lake, Antarctica - Antarctic Ace Lake Metagenome 02UKB | ecosystem: Environmental > Aquatic > Non-marine Saline and Alkaline > Saline | place...
CGTGCTAGGGGCAACCACGAAGGAGACGTTTCCACCCGCCGCAACGCCCACTCCGGTAACGGAATAGTCCGTACCAATCGTTTTCAGGGTGCCGCTTACATAAACCTTGAGATCGTCCTGGTCGAGGATCTTGTTTGAATATGGGAATAATGTACTTGCCGCCGCTGTAGCTGTGTAGGGCCACCTGAATGTCTGTGATGATATGGTCATCGTAATGCTCCTTCTTCAAGTTCTATCTTATCGCGTAATCGCCTTGACTCTTCAGCCCTTATCTCTGCCGACGTTCTTACCTCACCGTCCAGTCTCTTCCACAGGGCAGAGTCGGATTTAATGCCAGAAATTATGGCCTGTATCTCGGGGAACGATAAAGCCTGACCACCCCCCTGCCCCTTCTTGAAGGCCGCGCCTAAAGCCTGTCTTTTCCTTGATTGGTAATTGTCCCACCGTTCACGAAGGTCCACTTCGTCAATCGTCCTCCGGTCAATCCCCATGTAATTGAGCAACTTTTCAATATGGGCTATCGTGAATTTTGGCTCACCCGTTATCTCATCAATAATCGGTTCGGGGTTGAGGATCGTGCCGGTGGCATACTGTCTCGCCGGGACCAGTGATTGCTTTGCCAGTTGATACAAGGGAAACTGTCTGAGAATGTGATCCATCAGTGGAGGACTGACCTTTTCAAAGTCGTTGTATTGTACCCCGTCAACTGTGTATTCAATTCCCTTTTCACCGCTCTTGAATTCTCTATCACCGAAGGCTGATCTTCCCGTGACCTGCTCGTAAGGAACTGTCACAACGGGACTCATCATATTGATGAGATCGAGGCTTACAAGGTCTTCTATCGTTTCGAATGGATTAAGGCCGCTCGCGTTGAAGAATGTAACCTTCCCATCCTTGACTCCTACCGGCCACATGTGGCTGAATACTTCGGGGATTCCGCTATCCTCTATTTCACTGACCATAAAAGGGAATGCGTCTTTGAATGCGTCCTCACGCTGATTCTCGGACAAAGCCCCAAGACCCCTGCCGGCCACCGTCTTGAAGGGATGCTTTGCCGGGAGTGTCGCGCCGTACTTAGCCATGAACTTGTACCAGTTATAGAACGGGACAATCCTTCTGATGTACTTCCGTTCCCAGTTCCCGGTAAGGTTGAACACAGGTAGGGTTTCCTTGACCTTCGCTATGATAGGATCAACGAGGGCGGGAGTGGTTTTCATCTCTGCCATCTTCGCCAGAATGTTCTCTTCTGTAATTTTGCCCTTCCCCGATTTGAGCAGCTTGACCGCCTTTTCTCTGGCAAGCCTGACGTACAAGGCTCTCACAAAGGGTTGTTCAAACATCGTGTTTATTGTGTAGCCGGTATCTGTTACCTTTGAAAGCCCCTCAACTACCTTGGAGTCATAAAGAGATTGAACGAGTCCACCTACGGCTGTCTCCGCTGTCTTCCCGAGTTTGGGATTGTACTTCATGACATTGGCAAAAGAAGCCTTCAAGAGTTCATCGGGGATTACATTGTGATACATCTTCTGAAAACCACGGCTGTAACTCAGGGGGCCGACACCTTCCATTGTGTTGAAGATGATATCACCCATGACATTGTTCTTGATCCACCGTGGCGCAAGGGCAAGAACTGAGTCCTTCCATACCTGAGTCGGCTTATCGACTACGAGCCTTACGATATCCTGCGCCTTTGATGATCCGAATATGGGAGTGGCAAAAGATTCAAGCTCGGAAACAAGCTCCTCCTTTATGAGATAGACGGGTTTGTTCTTGCTCACGCCCACAACGCTGAGAGACATACCCTTGAGTGCGTCCCCGAAAGCCTCATCAAAGGTGGCGTTGTCCATCCTCTTCGAGACTTCCTTGTAGAAATCAACCTTCCGTTTGTAGAAGGAAAGGTAGTTGTCCGGGGCAATAATCTTGTATCCCTCGTAAACCTTGCCCCCGACCTTCAAACCACCGACCACCTCTTCAACATCCCCGATATTGACCTTGATTCCGAACTTACCCGTAAACTCCGTTATGAATGCTTCGGTGTTTTTGAACTTCGTATATTCAGAGATCATCTTCGGTAAAATCTCTTTCAGATTTTCGCTATACCCCCCAATTCCCTTAGACTTTTTCAAGATACTGGGCTTGAATCGCTTCCCGGTTGTGTCTGCAAAATGAATACCCATCTTCGAGGCGTATTTATCAGGGAAGAAATGATGGACATACGCCGGAGAGAAATCACCCAGTTCAGCCATGACCGCTTCTTTAGATAGCCCCGTGGCCTTCATGATAGGCTGGTACATGCGATTCTCTATTACCTCTGCGGTCAATGCCCCTCTCTGCACCAAATCGCCTTGTACGCCATTTATGAGCGTCCTGTACCATGTCTCAAATCCTTTGAACTGCTCAGAGGGTTCAAAGATAAGGCTTGACCTCCCCTCAAGGTACGAAACCATGAGGGCTTGTTCTTCTTTGGTCAGGGTGTTGAGCTGTGTAAAAACCTCTTGATGGAGTCTGCCCCGTTCCTCAAACGTGGCTTCTTCGTACATATTACGCATACCGTTAAGGAGCCGCTTCGACTTATGCGCCCCGAACATCTGGGCCATGCCGGGGTACTCCTCAAGAACTGAATCAAAGGAGTGCTGAAAGATATACTTCGTCAGAGGGTTGTCTGAGTACTCCCTTGCAAATTCAACCGGCTTCCCCACTCGCATGATATCGTCTTCTATGACGGGCATCTCATAAACAATCGGCGTTCTCTTTGTGCTGAGAATTTCGTCAATGGTCTGGGAAACCTTCGTGCCTTTGGGGATGAACTTATTCACGCCCTCGATGGTCAAGGCGGCACCACGCCCCACAGCTTGATAAAGGGCGGTCCCGACAAATAAAGCGTCTATGGGGTTTTCCTGAACGAAGTTTTTCAGGGTTGTCAATGCTCCTTGCCGTTCGAGGATTTCAAAGACCATATCTGCGGCCTTACCAGCCGGGAGCTTTCCAATTTCTCTCGGTGTCTCTCCCGAAAGCAACAGCCCCCAATCGGTAATAACAGCCTTCACTAAATCGGTGGTCGGCTTGAATTGCTTTTGTACCTCTCCCTCTACTTCCTCCGTTCTGAGCCTTCCACTCAATACCGTGTTGGCATCCTTGATAAGATTCTTTCCGAACCTATAAGTGAATATGCCCGTGTTGGCTATCAAGGAACTGACAGAGTTTACTATCTCAGAGGTATTCCGGGGGATGTTCCCGATCATTTCACCAACTGAAAAGGGCTTTTCTGAGATCGTGCCGAACTCCTTCTCTCTCTGAAGCTCAATAGCTCTCTTGCGTACCTCCTCGCCTATGGAGGAAGGAAGACCACCAATAGCCTTCTCTACTTTCAACTGCTCTCGTATGGGGAGCTTTCGCTGTTCCCGCGAGGTTTCGTATTCCGTCTCAGGTGCCAGCCGGGACAGTTCTTCGGCGGCAGGTTGGTTGAAAGTGCCGGTATATTCCATTATCTCTTGATTGCTGAATCCGGCCTCAGAAAGCACAGTTCTGCGTTCATTCACAAATGGCTGAATCTCCGCATCGTTAAATCCCGCTTTTCTCAGGTCATCTATTATCATTTGCCTACCCTCAACATATAATCGCCTGCAGACTCATTCAGCTTTCTCGGAGATATAACCCCCGGTGCAGGAGGGGGAGGGGGCGGTACTATGAGGTTGATACCCGAAGACTGTTTTATACCCATAGCCTTGAGTCGTGCCTTTATCTCGCCGGGGGTATCTACTGCCGAAGCCCAATGTTCTTGCAGGTAGGGTTCCGCGAGTTCATACATCCGGGTTTTTAATTCAGCCCCCTTGAGCGGCGCCTTTGCAAGATCGGCCAGTATTTCAGTGACAGCGTTGTTATAAAAAACACCGCCCAATGATTTCGCACCAAAGCCGGTAAGGACTCCCTCATATCCGAACATTGTTTTAAGGGATGCTTCCGTATTGACAAAGACGGGATCTTTTCTGACATCCATTGTCTTGATTAGAGCATTCGCCGTATCAATACTGATTGTATCCGGCTGAGTAGCAAGGTTAAGCAAATCAGTGGGGGTCTTTCTAGGTTGACTTGGATCGGCTTGTGACAGGAGAAGGCCAGCAAGGACAGCCCCGTTATCCGTTTCAAACGGGAGGTTCGTATGATCCCGTATGGCCTTATTCTGGGCCGCCAGCGCATTATACCAAAATTCAGGATTCTTTATTCCCTCAGTATTCGCTATCTGTTTTACTGTCTCCAGGGTAAGGGAATAGTTTTTGCGGAGATCCAGCCCACCTATAACAACCTTTTTCGCATTGTCCTCAACCGCCTTTATCGCCTGTGCTTCCTGAGTCTCGAATGAGGTCTTGATATCTCGGAGCATCCCAGGTTCATCTTTTCCAAGTTTCTGACTGCGAACAAATTGTTCTGCAACATCCCTGTTTTCCATCTGGCTTGCGAGTGTATAGACGGAATCATACAGTCTGGCCTTTGCCCTGGCCCCTGCTGTTTCAGCATGCTTACGAAGGTGAGCTTCCTGCTTTTTCGCAAGAGCGGGACCCCCCCCGTTCAGTGCTACAATAGCGTTCTGGTTCTGAATGACCGCCTTGAGATCAGCCCCGTTATCGAGCGAGTTGTATCCTCGTTGAAGACCTGCGGCTATGTTGTTGGTCGCCTCCGCGTCCCTCACGGTTTTCTGGTGGGTTACTCCCTGTGAAAGGATTGAAGTCGAAGCACTCAGGAGCAACTTTTCAAGCACCATCTTGTTCTTTGCAGACAGGCCGGAAGCGGAAAGAACAGCAGCCCTCGATTCAGAAAGCGGCTCTTCGTAATTCTCTTTCAAGAAGGTTTCAGACAGGGCCGATATTCCGTTGCTCTTTGTCCGGATATCGCCCGATTTCTTTGTCCAGTCGGTCACAAAATCATTGTAGAGTTTATTCGTTATGACCTGCTCGGTAATGTCTCTCTCATAGGCTTGAATCTTTAGAAGGGTTTCACCAACCTTAGAAACAGCCTGGCCGAACCCAGCCTGGGCTTGTGCTTTTGCGGCACCGATATTGATCGGAGTGAGAGGCCCAGCGTCCTTGTATGGGGTCATTACCTCCCCGCCCTTCCCACTCGGCAGGACACTTGATTCATACTGGACTATCGCTTTTGCCATGATGTTATCCTATTTTCATGTTTGACTGTAAGTAAGCATTGCTAGCACCACTGAGCAGTGTTGATTCACCACTATAGAACCCAGCGGAAGCGGCATTTTCCCCCTGCCCTGATATTATGTTTCCCCGCCTTCGCTGTTGTTCAGCATACCTCTGGCCCTTCAACGATGCTATCCTTCCCCGGTCACGAACCTCCGAGGCTTCGGTAATCGTGTTCGCCCATATCATTGCTACATCCTGCTCACCTTCAACGGCGGATTCTTCGGCAACCATGACAGGGGTGCCTTGATACTTGAACCCGGAAACGGCTTCCTGCGTACGCTGATAGGCTAGGAGCCTTGCGATTTCTCTCCTCTTGAGGGCTACACTCGCAATCCCCTTCTCCTCAATAGCAAGGGCCTCACGGCTGGCAACGCCCATGTTCTCACGGGCAAGAGCCTCATTATCGAGTGCTGTCTGATTCAGCGCGGCCTGATTTTGACCGGCGATATCCTTTGCGTCCTGTCCGGCCTTAATCTGCGAATATGCAGTTAAGGCCACACCCGCTATCATTACACCTGTTGCCATTTCACAACCTCACGTATCGGACAAAATTCTCTTTTCTCGGCCCGTAATGAACCATCATGCTTTCAGGCACAAAACCAAGCCTCATAATACATTTGTGGGCTTCATCAAACCCGTAGACTACGCTGGTCTGGATCCGGTGAAATCCGTATTCCTCGAAACACACATCCAGAAAATCCTTCATGTAACGATAAAGGAACAAGCCTTTCCCGCGTCCCTTCGGTGAAACCATCATCCACGCTTCGCCTACACCCTTCCAGAACTGTATAACCCCCCCCACGGCAAGAACGTCTTCACCACGCAAGATCGTTGTCGCTGGTCCCGCCATTGCGTAAGTTTCTGCCCTCGCATCCAGGTCATCAAGGAACATGAGCATTTCTGTATCAATGTCAGATTTCTCAATTCCTATCATGTGTTCCGGTTTGAATGGCTCAACTGTAATCATTTAATCTCCCGTATTGACAACAGGCTCTATCGCTATTACCGTCATCGGCAAAGGCTGTTCCTGTGTTATCCGAATATACCCGTGTCTATCCCATCCGCCAGGGAACGGGACTGTCTTATCGCCTGTAAATAGCGGAGGTGAATACCCCATCGGGTCGGATGCTGTTCTGAATTGAACTACATCGAGATTTCCAACCTTGCTTCCGATATTCGCCCCCAAGGTCTTATAGAACCTGACCATGACAGAGTGGATCTTCTTTCTCTTCCCCTGAGACGAACCGCCTTCTTCTTTTGTTTCCAGATCCATCGGCTCCAAGATCGAGGTGAAGGGAAGCCCTACCGTGACAACCGAAGAAGTGGTACTCCGGGTTATAGCTCCCGAGACTACGGTCGTGTTGGGTTCCGGCGCTCCGTCTGCTAGAATAGAGACTGTTTTACCCTCAAGATGATCGAGTCCCGATACGGTGCTTGCGCCGGTTCCGTTATATTGAAGCCCGGAATCTACAAACCAGCAATCGGCCTTCGTATCTCCAAAACCGGGGGCAAGATATTCTATATACCTTTTCGTTGCCCCGCCTATTGTCCGATTGACAATGAACCATACCTGATCGTGGTCTGATACCGGTATAACGGAAACATCCTCAAAGCTCCCCTCAGTCTCATGCAGGTGCCATGCGGTAATCTCCTGTGCCTTGTTGTAAGTAAAGGCCGCTATGGTGCCGTCATTGAGGACACACCACAGGATAGAGTCCGGCTCAGCCTGAAAAGCGTATGCCTTTATCCCAACACTGGTGACATGCTCGGCAAAGATGGTAAGGTCTGGCGGGTCGCCAAAATTGTCTTGAATGTAATCATATATAAGCTCCCGTATCTTTTTACCGGCCCTCTGGACAAAGAGGATCGCGTTTGCAACTGGAATGCCGGGAACTGAGGAGCTTCCGTATCTTGCGATTCTTCGGGCCTTTCGCTTTGTCGGCGTGATCGCTTCATCGGTTGCGCCGGAAGAAACTACCCAGGCGGCCTCTGCAGTCCCTACGCTCAAGTAACGTGATGCCAACATCCAAAGGATTGAACTGTTGTCGTCAAGAGTAAGGTCCATCGAGTCGTCAGCCGCAACGCCCGTTGTCATATCATCGAGGTTTCCGGTTGCACTCAACCATATAGTTTGAGGTAAGGTAGACGTTCCGGCATAGGCGGCCCTTTGCTCATACAGGGCAACCGATGAAGGGTATCCACTTGCGGCTGACCATGCGGCCGGTTGCGCGGTGAAGACAACAGAGGCTATCGCCCAAGAGACATGACTTGCCCTGGTGAGGAGTCGAGGATGAACGTGACTTTCTGCGATTCTCATTGTATCGGCATTCTGCGCGTATTTGATACTACCGATCAGCGACGTTGTATAGGGAGAAGCGATTTCGATGGGAGTTACCCCACTCACAATCTGACCATTATCCTTGTAAAATCTTATATACTCATGCCCAAACTCCATCATATAGGCCTGTTCCACATTAAACTGAAACGGGATTATTCGAGCTATGTCTGTGCTGGTTTTTATCTCTGCCACATAGACAGTCCCGAACCTTCTTGACGCGCCCCCGTGAGGATGAACAATCATGTTCTGAATCGTTCTGCAGGCATTATAATACTTGGAGAGGTCAACCCGCCCATATAAGCGAGGTGAGAAGGTTCCGCCGGTAAAATTAGTAAGTATCGCGCTTGTTTTCATTCTCTCGCATCCAGAAAAGTATCAGTAGTAATCGCGTCAGGTGTTCCTTCCTGCGCGTCAACGGATCTTGCTTCCTTCATCTTCCTATCGTATATCACCCACATTCGTTCCTGTTGTTTGGAACTGCCTGTAAGTGCGTAACAGATATCAGCCGCCAGCCGTGCCGCGATAGCCTCTCTCAGCAAAACGTCCATCTCGTTGATATCGGTAATTTGTTTCAGATACACGATGTTACAGGTAGACGAATCCGTAAGAATCCACCGGCCTTCGACTTTCCACGCATACCCATCCTCTTCCTCTTCGATCATTTTCAGGACTCTCAGGCAGAGGGGGCTTGTGGGAAGAGCGTACTTATAGTCATAGTCTGAGGGTGTATCAGCACTCTGAGCCAGGACTACCCTTTGTGTGGCACAGTTCCAGGGGTATGCCCTGATAACCGAATCTCTTATGTATCCGTACCGACCATTGCAAAGTCTCGCGGCCTCCACATCTTCAGTCATTGAGATAATGCTTGAATGCCCGAGCATGAAAAGCGATTGATTAGCAAGCCCGACAATGCTGGCCCCACCCGCGACAGTGGATGTTACCTCTCCATAAATGAAGTCACCCGGAACATATCGATCGTCATCAATAGCTAATGCCGATGTTCCATCACAGAGTATCGAATAGGTCACGGTGTAATCATACGCCGTGAAGTCGTAATAATAGAACCCATCCCCGACTTCGGTCATTGCCCCGGCTTCAACGGAAAGTGACCCGTCTGATATATCCCTGATATTGAGTGTCGGTGAAAGCCCGGTAGCGTAAACCCCTACCTTTTCAAAATACACTTTTATCTTCATGCCACCTTCTCCTGTTGCACCTTCATGTCTATTTCCATTTGTATGACCTGTCCCATCAACTCCTGCGATTGCTTAAAATCAGGGCAGATATGGAGTGCGTACTTGACTGCCATCTTCGCTACCCCTAACCCCCCTAATCGTAATACCGCCCTTGCATACTGGTCACACACGCCCCATCGAACCTTCCCACCATCGTAATTCTCCATACAACGTGAAGCATACTGAAAGGCCGTTTCAGGATTATCGAAAACATTGTAAAAATAGCCTTCGGTCAGATAGAAGTTATTATAAGGGTCACAGTGTATCGCCTGATTTGTATGGAACTGTTTACGCTTCAAAATCTCTTTTCCCGCGTTGTCTTCCGGGTTTGGAATTGCCGTAAATTTCGCCCCCTTGTCATAATGGATGAGGCCAACAAGGATGACTCCGATTCCATACATAACCCTTGCGATAACCAACATTGCTATTATTCCGAGAATGGGTTGCACGGGTATAACAGCGGCGGTCCCGGCCATCCCTCCGGCCATTGCCCAAAACGGGAATGCGGTGTGGGCTTCCCTAAAGGGGAAGAAGAAAAGCCCATGCACCGCAAAGGCGATAAACGCCCCGGAGAGGAGGGATGTCTCCGTCCACGACAAGGAGGAAAAGAGAAGGACTAAAAGCACGTATCCTATCAATCCAAGTTCACAGATTATCTCCAGATGGTCGTTATGGACTCGATGCGAAGTTGAAGAATGAACAGCTCTACCCCTGGCGAAGAAATGCTTCAACAATTTACTGTCAAGGATCTCAGGAGTGATTGCCGGATATTCACGTCTGAATGTTCTGAGCCCATGCCCGGAAATGGGTGCTTTCTTTATAATGAGGAAGGTGGCAAGTAAGAACGATATGCGACCACTCGTTGCCTTGTATAAATCATCACCCCTTGACCTTATTATCAGCCATACACCAGCAAGGGCGAACGGAACGACAATGAGCATTTTGGGTTCCTGCATACAGGCCACGTACATCAACCCGATAATAACCGCAATCTGGGCCCCTCGACACTGACTTAACCCGATTGCAACGGCAATCAAAACGACTAAAGGTGCTATCCACCAAGACAGATTAAATGTGAGCCATGCCCCGGCAAAAAGCGGGATAAGGAGAAAGGCCCCAATATGATTATAATTTCCGAATATAAACCACTTCCGTTTCAGTTCTTTGGACTTATAAAAGATTAAGGTCGCGCCGGCGAATATAACACCAGGTAAGAAAATGAAAGACAGGAGTACTTGTAGCGGTAACCCTCTTGCCACAAGGAAGACCACCAGACAGGTAAGCATCATGTAAAGATCCTTGCCACTCTGTCTCGAGCCTGACCACGACATAGACGCTATCATCCACGCGCCAAAGCATAGCGCAAGCATCGTGGTATTGTCCCACGCGAACGGGACGGACCCGTAAAAGATCCATCCGACCAGAAACGCCCCTGTAATAAGCTCCCCTAGAATGCTTCTGCCATCTTCTCTCTGCTGCCACGAAAAGAAAGGTATCATCGCAACAAGCAGGAATATATATGCTCCCTCAAACATATTGTCTCCTTTGTGGGGGAGAGATTTTACTCCCTCCCCCGGTTAAAGGTTTACGCCAACGCAGCGTAAGCGACCATCGTTGCGGCATCAGACGCAATTTCAGTCAGTCGGATTACACTCATTGCAGCGTTAGTATTATGAGCGATAAAGATAATATCTCCCGCGCTCATCCCAGGACAGTTGGTTGTGTTAAATCCATACGTTGCATGCACCGCACTCGCGGCAGTCAACGTCTCCGTTGTGTTATAGATATAGAGCTTGGTCGGCCCTACAGCCACACAGTTAAGTCCAGCAGCGGCAAAAGCCATAATTTACCTCCCTTACGCTAACGCGGCATAAGCAACGATTGTGCAGGTAGTCGCAGCAATGGCCGTTATTCTGGTAACACTAAGCAGGGCATTCGTGTTGTGAGCGATCAAAACAACATCACCCGCAGTCATGCCCGGACAGTTATCAGTACAAAAGCCATTGGTAGACGCAGCCGCCGTTGCCGATGTCAGCGTATCCGTTGTGTTATAAATGTAGAGCTTCTTCGGCCCTACGCCTATACAGTTAAGTCCAGCAGCACTGAAAGCCATATCAGCACCTCCTTACGTTAAGAGCGCGGTGACAGATTCATCACAGGCAATCTTGACGATTCCCTCTTCATCAATCAATACCGCACCACATGACATCATTGAATCAACCAGATACGCCGCCTTCTGGGGAACCCAATCGATCATGGTTTTGATCGTCTGATTCTCCGCTATGCCTACCGCTGTGCGGTGGTATAAAAAGCAAGACCGAGTATTGGTTGACAAGGGAAGGTTCGAGTGGAAGAACCAGTTGATTCCGCGCCACCTGATTACCTGTGTACCCTTTGTCCAGTTGAGGTCATTCACGTAGTCCCTGCTGGACACCTGAGTAATGTTGATGAACTCTTCCCACTGAATAGCCCCAAGCGCGCACCACCTGTCCCCATCATCGGGAACATCATACGCATTCAGGTCGGATATCGCAGTGAGGAGCTTGTATTTTGACAGACCGGAACTAGCCGCAGCTATGGCTATTTTCGTGGTGGCATCCATAACCGTAGTGATACGGCTGTCTACCTCGCGGCCCAATGCCCCTGCGCCAGATCTGGCGGCAAGCATCCTCTCATCCGAGTTGGTTTTGAGTTCATCGAGATTGTCAATGTACTCCGGCGCGTACTTGTCAGTAGCGGTCGCCGTCACATTGGCATGAACGGGATTCATCGGCACAACATCGCCGTTTTTGGCTTTGTCCGTTGCCGTTCCTTTCCCGTACGTCTTGAAACTTACCGTCTGGCCGGGTTGTAGAATCTTCCGGCGGATGGTATTGGCGAGTTTGGAACCGAACTGCTGATATGCGACATGCACATCAGAGTCATATTCGGTTATAAACGCCGTTGAAATGGTATTAGCCATTGTCGTTCTCCTTTCAAATAGACTCTCAAAACACTTCTGCTTTGGTTGCCATTCAGAAGGAAAACGATTGCCTAACGGGTCGCTTCCTATCCTACAGGGCCGCGCTTGTAGTGGTTAACGGTTAATAGTTATGGGTTAGCTATTCGCGCCCAACGTCGCCGCATATCCTTGATTGTAAGCCTCAACTTCCTTGACATAGGCTATATCTTTCTTGCCCGGATCACTGTATCGAGGATCAGCCTTCATGCTTACAAGTTTCTCCCATGTGAAATCTCCTCCCGATCCAGCAGTCCGCCCAGTAGACAAGCCATGCTCTCCTATGGCCTGTGAAGCCTTGAACATCCCCTTCACAACATCCGGGTGTGAGGCAAGACCAGTATCAGCCAGGAACTTCTTGAAGTCGGCACCGAAGACCTGCTCAATCATTGCATCCCCGGCCGCGAGGTTGGCTTCAAAATCCGCGCCCCACTCTTTCTTCATCTCAGCCGTGGCGGTCTGGAGAAATTCATCAGCCGTTTTTGTCTGAGACTCGTACTCAGTCTTCGCCTGTTCGTTCCATAGCGCATGAAGACCTTTCAACTGAGGGGCCGTAACCCCTAACTTGTGGGCCGCTTCCGCGAAGACTTTGGTTCTGGCCTCGTCATAAACCATCCCCTCCGGCAGTTCCGGCTTTTCCAGCCCGTAGCCATCCGGGGTTTCGGGTCGACCGAGTGAGTTATAATACGTGTCCATCTCCGCGTCAGTTGCACCTTCATCGGGGATAATAACCCCTTTGGCGTTTCTCAGGCGGCTTGTGTCCTTCTCAAGCTCTATGTACCCAGTTGCAAGGTTCTCAATACTCGGAAACTTATCAAGAGCCGGTCTTATCTCCTCCGACAGGTTTAGCCGGTAGTCTTGCTCCTGGTTTCCGTCCTGGTTTTCGTCCTGGTTTCCCACTTGTTCCTCTGCCATTTTTTATTCCCTCCTCCAAAAGTTCAATTATTCTGAGTCCTACAATTACCAACTCGTCACTATGAATGAATGGGTTGGTTTTAATATCGTTCCGTATCTTCTCAATCGTCTCCTTCATCTATATCTCCCTCGACCTTTCTTTCTTTTCTGCTAAAGTTCACACGTACCGAAGTCAACCCATCCCATTTTACTTCAGCAAAAAGAATAGATGGCCATAAACAAAGAGAAAAAAGAGGCCACAACAAAAACAGAATAAACCTACGTAGCCAATTCATCATCCTCCTCCTCCGGTAGTTCTGGCGGGTCCGTTAAAGCCGCCTGTATGTCCAGCCATATGCTCCTTCTCCCCTCTTTCAAAACCGTGTAGTACGGGTCTAACTTTCCATCAATAATACTCTGAGCGACTGAGGTGGAATCCTGACCGCACATCTTTCTCAGGTCAGCAAGAACCGACTGCCCGGCAGTTCCCTCAAATACCGCCATCCAACGCTGAAATCGTTCCAACCTTCTCGGGTCTTTCATTCACTCTCTCCGTGTAAATGATACGTTCATTTTCCTTGTCCACATATTTGTGAATATCCCCTTGCGGATCAAGACCAGCACCCCTTAAAATCAATTCAACCATTTTCCCGCTGTTGGCCTCTCGAAGCCTCTTAAACGGTATGGCTGTCTGTCTGGTTCCCATTACAGCCCCACATTTCCGCTAAGATCGGCCAGCAGTCCCTTACTCGGATCTGTCTCGGAGGCAGTCTTAGCACCTTCAAGTAAACTCCCGGCATCGGATATCCCCTCGGCCTTTGCCTGTGCCTCGGCTCTTGCTTCACGCATAGCCTTCACCCTTGAAGTCTTTTCAGAAACCTTGTTGAGCGCAGGATAGAGTTCCTGAACCAGCCTGTAGTATTCATCTCCGCTTATCAGATCAAGCATCTCCGGTTTGACTCCGGCCATCGTGAGAATCATGGTCAAAGCGTTCTGTATCTCCTGTGACTCGTAAAGCCTCTGAGCCTTCGCAATCGGTGACAGATAGACAATCTTGAAATCTCCCTGCCCACCTACCGAAGCCATGTATTGAGTGAGCTTCGGGAATTTCCCCAATCGGTAGAGTATCCAGAACGACCGCACAACAATGGGCTTCAAAAGCTCTTCCATGAACCGATTCAGCAACGGGCCCAGAATCTTCAAGTTCTCACTCGCTATCTGAATGATCTCCTGTGCCGTCCGGGGCTGTCCTTCCTGCTGTGTCCTGAATTGCTTATAAAAGAAGAACTCCCGTATCTGCCCCCGTTTCTGCTCACACTTGCTCTCATAATTCGGAAGCTGTTGGAACGTACCCGGAGGATAGAGGGTTGTTATCTCGGAACCCTGCTTATCCCAATTTGAATTGTATGTATGCCCACCAGGGCCAACCTTGATCGGTAAGGACGTTCCTTCGTCCGGGCCTTGTGTCGGAGGGTCGGCCGCTTTCTGCCATGAACGGATACCCGTCTTCTCCATGGAGTTGAGCATCTTCGTATCCGGTAGCGCGTTCCAGCCCATTCCACGGCCATACCCATCTCCGGACATCATAAACAGCCTCGGGATAGCGTAAGGCATTTCATCAAACCCGCCCTCATCAAGCACTTCTTTCTCCTCAACCGCGATATAGGCCGAAAGGAAAGCCTTGCTTTTTGAGTCTTTCTTATAGGTCCCGTCCTTATTTATTTCCCGATCAGTTCTCGGAGAGACAAGATGCACAACCTCAAATTCCTTGTCGCGGTCATCCCCCTTCCTGGTGAGAGCTTCAACCATCTTCTTTGTCAAGGAGCTTTGGGGCCATTCCTGCCGTGCCTGTCGTGCGGTCATCTTATAACAACGCATGACAGTATCAACATCGCCTTCGGAATCATCATCCGTGTATATCTGGCAAAGCGGGATAGGCATGAAGTTCAACGGCTTTTTCTTGCCCTGCCCGATAAAAAGTCCTGACTGACCAAACCCTATGACTTCTTCATACACCCCGTCAATGTTGGTGTAGAAGTTGCTCGCATGGTATTCGGCCGGCATGACCTCATTGACTTCTTCAAGAGCCTCCTTTACTGCCGGTTCTTGGTTGAGCCTCTTGTCAGACATTTCAATGTTGTGCCAGGGGAGGGCCGCATTCGTCAGCATCCCACTTACTCCTGCCTTACAGACATTGATCGCATCCATGACCGTGCCATCGTATATCTTGCTCATGGTCTTGGAGCCGGGGGTTTCCGCACCCAAGAAGCTCGGCCTGTTGGGGAGTTCATAGTTTCTGATCTCTTCCCACACAGAATCGAACTGCGTCCTGTCCGTCTTTTTCCGCTTGAGTCGCTGTAAAGCGTCTTCAATCTGGTCTTTAGTCATTTAACCGTACCATGACAATGTAAGATCCCCGGCCGCTTTAGCGATAAAACTCATGCCCGTGACAGACGCTAAAGACCGAAACTCCGGGTTCTGTTCAGCCGCATCCTGTCCACACACACCACTTGATTCAACACTGCTTGCGTCATAAACAGCCGTAGTCAACGCTGTGTAGGTATAGCTGGCAAAAAAGTTTGTGGAGCATGACATAAGCACGTGGTTGGTTCCAGTGGGAACTACCAACGTAACCCCCGTGTCTGCAACCAACTTCAAGTAGTCAACAGAACCAGGCTGTCTCAACCCTATGCCGACCCTTCCGCTTCCGTCTTCCGTGATTACAAGTGGATTCATTGTGTTCTCCTATTGCCCTAAAAGGGATTTAAGCTGTACCGGCGCTTGGCTCAATAGTCCAGCCGCACCGCCAGAGGTAAAATACGATTGCGAGGATCTACGCCTTTTCGCCAAAGCGGCAGCTTCTGTTGCGGCCTTAGCGGTCGCCTCCTTCTGTTGCGCAACTACCCTTGCGGCTTCTGCGGCGGCATCTGCAGCAACCTTGTCTGAAGCCCTTTTGGAGGCAGCGGCTTTGGCAGCGGCCGCGGCTTCAATTTCAGCATAAGGGACCAGATTCTCGTCCAGCCTATCGTATGTTGTCGTACTCGTCCACTCACCGGGGTCTTTCAGCGACTTCCACCACTGGCTCGGAGTTCCTAGGCTGCTCATGGTTTTCCTCCCTAAAGATTTCGATTCCATTAACGGTAACAATCTTGTTGTCAAAGTCGATTACATATACCCGCTTGGGACAGCAACCGCACACGATAATGAAAAGAATGAATCCTGCTATTATCGTTTTCATCACCCTCATCCTAATGCCACCTGACCCATGTCAACATCAGGCAGGGTATTTAATCGGGTATCCCGGTCATAGGGATCCGCCCATTTCGTGTCTCTCAAGGCTATTCTGTACGCCACCTCACAGAAATCATCGTTCTCCTTGGAGGGCTTCAGCGTCTCGGGGTCAAACATCCAATCTTCCCACTGCTCAATCACCGGACCCATGTCCCTGAAAATATACCTTGAGGGCATCCCGTTCTCAGACCGCAACGAATCGTTGAGTATCGAAATTCCGTTATCCTTGTCCTTCGAGGCGGTTTCCAACTTGTACCCATAAGACCTGAAGACTTTCTCCATAATCATATAAACCGTCTCAGCTTCCACATGAGCATTTTGGTCACCCTTTGAAAGAGGGTCTATCGTTATCGAATTGACGAACAACTCCTGGGAGCGCATCTTCCGGACAATCTCTTCCGCGATATATTTCGGATTACCCTTCTCATTTATGAAGTCAAACGCATAATGAAAGTCATTCGGACCAGTAGCTTCAAATAAAACAGCCCACGGCTTCGAAGGATGAAAGTCAATCGAAATGTCAACAATATAATTCAACGGAATCTTGAACCGATTTATTACATGCGTGTCTCGCTCAAAATTCGGCAGTACCAAATTACCAAGATATGAAGGCTTGCCTTGAATACGAGCCTCTATCTCATCCTTATTCAAAGTCTTAACAAACTGGTCAACACCCTCCTGAGTCAATCCGTACCCAACATTCACAGATATGTCCGCATTCACGTTAAAAACGCTCAGATCAGGCTCACCATTGCTCAACCGCGCCTTTATAACCTCACGATGAATCCACGCCTCTTTCAATAAAGTAGCAACAAATAACTCCCGGCCCTGACGGTCGACCAACCCACGCGCCGCCGCTATCCGATTCGCCCTCTTTGGCGGCTCATCCCAAATAATCAGGTCGCCAGACCAACCCTCAAAAGTGTCCGATTCCTGATTGTTTGACATGATCTCCAAAGTCGAACCAGTCGCTAAATCCTTCCATAACGCCTCGACACCCTGGTTGTTCTTCTTCGTCTCCACTAACCGACACTTCGGCCACATCTTCTTCATCTCAGGCTCAACAACCGTCTTTACATGACTCTCCCACCCCTGACCAATATACCGAACCTTCCGGGGGTCCTTATGAATGAAAGGTATCTTCTCACCATCCCAAGGCCATTCTCCAAACATTACCGATAATCCAATGACCACACCAATTAGCGTCTTACCGATCCGATTCGCACCACATGCCGAAAAAACCTTCTTCTCAACGTCCTTCCACGCCGCTAATAACTCCGACTGTAAAGGATTGGGACCCCAAATACCACCCTTAAAAAAATGGTAGATACGGTTGTCCCATATCCGCTTCTCAAGAGCCAAAACAGCGGCATCCGTCTTCTTGTCGATCTCAGCCTTATTCATGACCTATTCCCCTCGTTCATCAACAGAAACGCCGTAACCCCACTTGTAAGCCGTCCCATTCATGTAACTGTCAGCCCTTACAACCCAACTGCCACAATGCTCGAACACCAGGCCGCTGTTACCATCCTCAAACGAACCATGTACAAAAGGCGTGCCGTCTAATCCCCCAGGCTCCGGCAGTGACTCTATATGGGCAATTTGCTTCCTATACAACACCTGTTCTCGCCCAGGCTTGAAATACCCTGTCCACCCAACTATTAACTCATGCTGCATAATTCCCTCCAGAATTATCAAAATACCCCATTTTTCAACTACCCCAAATCATACAACTAAATGCCATGTCTCCACGGGCGGGGAACAAACTATCTGCCCTCCATTAACCGATCCACAAATGACTTCAAAACCAACGCCTTCTCACGGATGTAAATCAATGAGAAATCATCCCTCTGAACCTCCTTAACTATCGAAGAACACAGATGCTCTATCAAATTCGGGTTGCACTCCTGGGAAACTATGTCCGACTTAGTCATGAAAACCCCTTTTAAGAATTTCGTATGGAGGGAGGGATACATCAATACAAGGCACGGGCCGGAAAACCGGGTATGGGGGGGCCTCTGCGGTAATATCCCTGATTATATCCCTAGCCTCACTCATTGCCCTGGCTCCTTGTTTGGGGGTATGTTTGGGGGTACATCCTATCCCTACCTCACTCAACTCACGCATTAACAGGTACTTACAGCCCCTATGTGATTCCCTGTTCAGCCTCCACATCCACAGCACTAGCCTGCAGTGCCTTGAGCTCTGCTAGTTGGGCACGGTCCGAGGCCGCATCATACGCCACATTTACCGTGGACTGATCCCGCTCTAACCTCTCCTTGTCGAACAATAACGCGAACATGCCGACTTTCTGATAAGCTGTAGCCTTTTTCAACTCAGCAGAGGTGAGAGATTCTAGAATCTTTTGCTGGAGCCCTGCCAGAATCTCAGCTCTGTGTTCTCTGTATTCTCTCGCTCTCGCCGCCCCTATCCCATACGCCGCCAATACACGTACCACGTGACTATGATCGCAATCGTTGAGCGTTGCTATCTCTCTGGTGGTTAGTGTTGGGTTAGAGTTTTTTGTTGATATGATACCGTGTGCCAGCGGTGTTGCAGTTGGTGTTTTGGTGTCCTCTTTCACTACAGTCGGTGTTTCCTTCTTCACTTCTTCACCCTAAC
>Ga0075122_10001225_pt1 | contig 18562 bp, 15 predicted proteins | sample AntAceMetag02UKB_FD_69790 | JGI IMG/M metagenome (GOLD analysis project Ga0075122, IMG submission 69790) | Saline lake microbial communities from Ace Lake, Antarctica - Antarctic Ace Lake Metagenome 02UKB | ecosystem: Environmental > Aquatic > Non-marine Saline and Alkaline > Saline | place...
ACAAAATAAAAGATGAAACATTCTATATTTTATCTGGAAAAGTTCTTATGGAAACTGAATTTAATGGCAAAAGAGAGACACTCTTAATGGCTCCTGGCGATGTAAAGCATATAGAAATTGGTATGTGGCATAGGTTTACAGGTATTGTTGATTCTCAGATAATGGAATTCTCTACTTTTCATATGGAAGAAGATTCCATAAGAAAAGAGAATAGCGGTAAGATCGATTTAAAAACTCTAGGTTTTTAAGTTTCATGACGCAGGTACAGAAGTATATAATCTATTCTTCAATAATTTGTTTTTGTTTATTCGCAAGCTTAATATTTTTTCTTATTCAAAAAGACTGGCTTATAATTCAATTTACTCCTTTTTTTAACAAGCAAGAGACTTTATTAAATCAAACAAGTCCTGATATAGTTCTGAAGAAAAAAATAAGATTTTATTATTTTAAAGATAATAAGTTTTTGCACGAAGAAACCGATTTTATTTGGTTTTCTAATAGGTCAGAAAATTTAAAACATTTGATTAATAATTGGCTTTCTTTTTTACATGATGAACGGATAATAGAAAAAAAAGTCTTAATAGAAACTGTAAGTGAGTCTGATTTTGATCAGGTTACTTATTTATCTTTTAATCAGTCTCCACTTGATAGGGAATGGTCAATTTATAAAAAGTGGAATTTTATTGAAAGTTTATTAAAGACAATTAGAGGTGTTGAGCCAAATATCAAACAGATTGTTTTTCTTGTTGGGTACCAGCAGATGGAAGACGATCACCTTGATTTTTCTCAAAATTGGCCAATAGAAGGTTTTGAATAATAAATAATCTTGAATTAATAATAAAAATTATGTTTTAATTACAAAGATCGAAAAAATGGTGGTTTGTCTGTTCTAAGGAAAGGGGTTATTATGAAGAAGGTTATTTCTATCTTATTTCTTATTTGTCTTTTAGGTAAATCTGCCTACGCCAAAGATACTATAAATAAGGGCTTTACTGATTGGTGGAGTCTGGATGTATTTGCTAGTGCGTTTCAGGCTGCTGGTCAGATAGCCTCCTTTCAGGATCAGGACAAAAAGAAAGAAAAAGTATTTAAATTATTAGAAAATATATTTTTCTTAAGTCATAAACTTTCAAAAAATAACATAAAAGATTCTGAAAGCTTAATTCCAGAGGTTGAAAGCCTTGTTACAGATCTCTTTGATTTGCTAAAACTAGAGGGCTTAAGTAGTAATTCTTTTTGCCAAAATTTAACTTATTTTTCCCAATTAGAAAAAACAGAAGATCAACTTGCCAGAGGAGAGTTAATAGAATATTTTTTAAAGACTCAGGATAGAAAAATTGTTTCTGATTTTTTAAGAGAAGTTTTTGATATATTATCTGGTTATCTTAAGACTAAAGTTAGAACTATTTTTGTAGACTTCAAAAAAAGCTTTAAAGATTATTTTAAAGCAGAAAGATCTGCTTTGCTCAGGCTGGGTAAAAAAGAAAGTCAGTTTATCTCTGCAATATCTGGGACAATTGCAAATATTTTTTCTCAAGCTACACAAAACTCAGCTGAGAATAATCCTAATCAGGAGCCTGATCCAGCCTTAGTTGCAGTATCAACTATTTGTGGGTTGGTTTCTAGCCTTGCAAGTATAAACGCTGAAAATAAAAAAAATATAAGTAGTGAATTGAGAGAGTTGTATAATATTACAGATCCTGTAGCAAAAAGAGCATGGATTTATGAAAAGCTTTTAACTAGCCCATTCTTTAAAAAAATGGTAAAAGAACTCTTTGAGGTTTTGAAAAGTTATTTGCGTGATCAAATGGCAGATCTTTTAACATACCTTTGTGATAAACTTATAAATACCTTAAGTAAGCCTAATATCGTTGAAGTTGATATTGATAATAATGAAACAGAAAGTTGTGCTATTTCTTCTATTGTTCAGCCTTATGACTGGAAAACTTTTTGGAATGATCCCTCCTTGGGATATAAGATGGCCTCAAATAATGAAACAAGTTAAAAATAAAGATATTAAACACTTTTATTGTAACTTAAAAGGTAATATTGTTTGTGAAAAAACAGAGAGCGTTGCTCTTTTAAGGTTTTTTTATACAAATAGGTTTGGAAAATTTTTACGTAATTTTATTAACAACAAATATATTTCTAAGCTTTATGGAATTTTGCAAGATAGTGCTTATAGTAAAAGAAAAATAGATTCTTTTATTCAGAAGCATAATATTGATATTTCTCAGTTTGAATTGCCTAAGGGTGGTTACAAATCTTTTAATGATTTTTTTATAAGAAAATTAAAGCTCGGCGTAAGAAAAATAGGCGCCGGGCAAAATGTTTTGGTATCTCCTGCTGATAGTAAATTATTGGTAGTTCCTGATATATCAAAAGAAACCGAGTTTTTTATAAAAAATACAAAATTTAATTTAAATAGATTTTTTCAGGATAATAAACTAGCTAAAGATTATGAAGGGGGTAGTTTATTGATTTTTAGGTTGGCGCCATATGATTATCACCGGTTTAATTTTCCTTGTGATTGTATTCCCAAATCTCCTAAAAATATTCATGGTTTATATGATTCTGTAAATCCTATTGTGTATAAAACAGGTTTACAACCTTTGACTGAAAATGAAAGAGTTATCTCTCTTTTAAAAACTGATATATTTGATACCATTGCATTTGTTTGTGTGGGAGCTCTGATGGTTGGCAAGATTGTGTTAATATATACTTCCGATAAGCCTTATAATAAGGGCGATGAAATGGGTTATTTTGAGTTTGGAGGTTCAACATTAGTTTTAGCTTTCAAAAAAAATAAAATAAAACTAAATAATAATTTTATACAGAATTCTACAACAGGTCTTGAAACTGAAGTTAGGATGGGCCAAACTGTGGCAGTTAAAATATGAGGCTTTATATATGAAAATTTTTCCTTCATTAATCTCAAGCGATCTTTTAAATATTCAAACGACGATTAAAAATTTGGATCCAAATTGTGATGGTTATCATATTGATATTATGGATGATCATTTTGTTCCTAATTTAACTTGGGGACCAGCTTTTGTAAGAGCTATATCATCAGTTACTAATTTACCTTTGGATGTGCATTTAATGGTTGATAATCCTGTGGCATGGGTTGATAGGTTGAATTTAAAACCAAAAGATTTATTTGTTTTTCATATTGAGACTTTAGATTCAGATGAAGAAATAAAAGATTTAATTAAAACTGTAAAAATTATTGGTTGCAAGGCTGGTATTGCACTTAATCCTGAAACGCCTGTAGAAAAAGTTTTTGATTATTTAGCTTTAATAGATCATGTTTTAGTTATGTCTGTAAAGCCTGGTTTTTCTGGTCAAAAATTCATGGAATCTGTTTTATCTAAAGTAAAAGTTTTAAATCAGAAAAGACATGATATGAATTTGCCTTTTGATATTGGCATGGATGGTGGTATTGATAAATCTAATATCGCTATGATATCGGAGTTAAGTGTTGATCAGGTTGGCGTTGCATCTGCTATATTTTCGCACAAAGACTATGTGGCAGCTTTGCAAGATCTTTATTGATTTTAATTTTAAAAAATATTAATTAAATTATGAATAAGCTAAAAATAGGCGTTCTAATGGGTGGCAAATCTATTGAGCGTGAAGTCTCTTTTAATTCGGGTCGTACTGTTTGTGATCATTTAGATTCAACAAAATATGACGTTATTCCAATTTTCCAGACACATAATGGGCATCTTTATATTTTACCGTTCAAATTTTTGCATAGAGGCAAGATCTCTGATTTCTTTGATTTGCTGAATACACAAGCTAAAGAGATATGTTGGGATGATCTAAAGCATTTAGTAGATTTTTTGTATATTTCTATTCACGGAAGATTTGCAGAAGATGGTACTTTGCAGGGCTTTTTAGAGACTTTAGGTATTCCATATCTGGGTGCAAAAGTTTATGCTAGCGCAATTGGCATGAATAAATATATCCAAAAAAAACTTTTAAAAAGCAAAAAAATAGATGTTCCTGATGGTTTTGTTTTATTCCCAGGTGAGATAGAAAAATTATCTTTAGATGAGATTTTAAAAAAATTAGAAATTTTAAAATTAAATTTTCCCTTAATAATAAAGCCTGCTCATGAAGGTTCTAGCTTTGGTATCAGTGTTGTAAATAAACAAGAAGATTTATTACAAGCGATAAAAGATGCGTGTTTTTGTGATTCTAGAATAATGCAAGATGTTTTGGTTGAGCAAAAACTAGAAGGCATGGAGTTTGTTTGTGTTTGTTTGCAAAAAGGTGATGGATGGTTTGCTTTGCCTATTACGGAAGTTGTAACAGAGGGTGATACAGATTTTTATGATTATGTACAAAAATATATGCCTGGCCGAGCGACCAAAATAACGCCCGCAAATTGTGATGAAAAATATCATGATAAAATTAAAGAAATTTGTATTAAAGTTACTAAGATATTAAATTTCTCTACCATCTCGCGCATAGATGGTTTTTTAACTAAAGATGGTAGAGTTTATATAATAGATCCAAACTCTTTGACGGGCATGGGCCCTGCAACTTTTTTGTTTCATCAGGCGGCAGAAGTTGGAATGAGTCATACACAGCTGATAAATTATTTAATTGAAACAGAGTTGCAAAACTATAAACTAACAAGTGTTTTGAATGTGAATAATCAAAATAAATTGATAAAAAATAAAAAAAGAGTGGTTGTTTTGTTGGGCGGCAGTTCTAACGAGCGGGAAGTTTCTTTAGAGTCAGGAAGAAATATTTGTTATAAGCTTTCGCCACAAAAATATGAAGTTATACCTGTTTTTGTTGATAACAAAAATGAGCTATATAAACTTAATCAACGGCTTTTGATTCAAAATTCTACTCGTGAAATCTCAAAATTAATTACAGATGATTTGAAAATAAAATGGTCCGGTTTGCCAGAGATTTGTGATTTTGTTTTTATAGGTCTTCATGGTGGCATTGGTGAAAACGGCTGCGTACAGGGCAGTCTTGAGATGCTTGGTTTGCCTTATAATGGCCCTGGAGTTCTTACAAGCTCTCTTTGTATGGATAAATTTAAGACAGCAGAATTTTTGCAAGATGCTGGTTTTGATGTGCCAAAGTCTATACTAATAAGTCGTGATGAATTTAAGAACGAAAACTTTAATAAATTTCTTGATAAATTATTAGAAAAGATTAATTTCCCATTAATCTTAAAGCCTCATAATGACGGATGTAGTGTTGCTGTAAAAAAAATAAAAAATAAAAAAGATTTTTTGAATGAGCTAGCTTTGTTTTTTAAAGACAATAACAGAGACAAGGTTTTAGTTGAAGATTTTATTCAAGCTACAGAGCTTACTTGTGGTGTTTTTGGGAATCAAGAAGTTACGGTTATGCCTCCAAGTAAAGTCTTTGTGTCCCAAGATATTCTTTCTATGAAAGAAAAATTCTTGCCAGGAGCAGGTGAAAACTTAACCCCTGCACCATTAAACAAAAAAGCTTTAAAATTAATTCAAGATGTTATGGGTAAAGCTTATAAAACTTTAGGATGTGTTGGTTATTCACGCATAGATTGTTTTTATCAGGAAGCAAAGTTTAGCCCAACAAAGAAAGACAGGGTTATTATTTTGGAAGTTAACACTTTACCAGCATTAACCCCTGCAACATGTATATTTCATCAAGCTGCAGAGATTGGATTAAGGCCCATGGATTTTATAGATAAAATTGTAGACCTGGGTTTTGAGCGTATTGAAAGGGTTCTTGTGCCTAAATATTCCCAGACAAATATCCAAGAGCAGACCTAATAAGTTGGTCGAGAGGGACATCTTGGCCGGCATGTTTGGCTGTTAAATGTTGCATAGTTTTTGTGATCTCTGGTTTTGAATAGTTCAATGAAATCAGAACGTCATTTACGTTTTGCCACATTGTGAAGTCTTGTTGTGTTTCGCCTTGGACTTTGCCAGAACTTAAAAGTTTAGAAACTTTACTCTTCAATTGCATGATTATTTGCTCGGCTTTTTTAGGGCCAATTCCGTTTATATTGCTCAAGGCTTTTTCGTTTTGAGAGCTAATTATCTCTAAAAAGTCTCCGGCACTTATTTGTGATAAAATTTTGATTGCAATGCCTGGGCCAATTTTAGGGCATTCTATGATTAATAGAAAGACAGTTTTTTCTATCTCTTTTTGAAACCCAAAAAGAGAAGGGCCTTTTTCTTGGTTCCAGTGTGTATACACAAATAATTCAGCTTCTTTATCTAGTATTAAGTTTTTTGTTTGTGGTACCTGTAAACCAAAACCAAGTCCATTAACTAACATTGTTACGCTTTTTTCATCTATCTTTTTTATTTTTCCAACGATATAATCTATCACGATTGCCCTTTGATTTTTAAAGTTTAATGAATATAGATATTATAATGGAAAAAATAACAGTTCAAGCATGTGCAAATATTGCATTAATTAAGTATTGGGGGAAACGTGACGAAGATTTGTTTTTGCCCACAAAGAGTAGCCTTTCTATAAGTTTGCCAAACTTACAAACTACAACCTCTATACAAGATAATACAGCTAATAATTGTGATGACATTATTATTAATAATAAGAGTGTATCTAGTTCTGTTTATAGCAAAACTATTAGCTTCTTAGATAAATTCAGAAAATTATATAACATTAAAAATTATTTTAAAATTAATACGCAAAACAATTTTGCTACCGCTGCAGGTCTTGCAAGTAGTTCAAGTGGTCTTGCTGCACTTAGTTTAGCTTTAGATAAATTCTGTAAATTAAATTTATCTAAACAAGAATTATCTATTCTTGCTCGCCAGGGCTCTGGTTCTGCTTGTAGGTCTATTTATGATGGGTTTGTTTTGTGGCATAAAGGCGTAAGCCCTGATGGTTCAGATTCTTATGCGCAGCAATTGTTTGACCAAAACTATTGGCCAGAATTCAAAATTTTTACGGCTGTTGTTAGTGATAAACAAAAACCAATAAGTTCCCGTATTGCCATGCAACAGACGATTAAGACAAGTTCTTATTATAATGATTGGCTTATTGAATCTGAGGCCAGAATCCCAAAAATGATAGAGGCTATAAAAAAGAGGGATTTTCATACTGTTGGTATGTTAGCCCAGGAAGATTGTTTAGGGATGCATAAAGCCATGCAGCTTTCTAAGCCAAGCATAAATTATTGGCTACCAGAGACTTTAGAAGTTATTAATAAAATCAAAGATTTACAGCAATCGGGCGTTAATTGTTATTTTACTATTGATGCTGGGCCTAATGTTAAGGTTATTTGTTTGGATCGGGATTTAGCCTGGGACGTTAAAAACAAGTCTATTGTTACTATCTTGTTCAAATAATGTGATATCAAAATTTGGTTTTAAATCTCTCTTATTAATAAAGATTATTTTTTTAAACTCAGTAAGACTGGGAATTATCTTCTCTTCTTTTAGGTCTAAAACCTGAGTGTTCAGAAAGAGCTTTGTGTAATTGTTTTTATAAGTATTTTGTTGGTTCAACGTTACGCTGCGTGCCAAGCTAATTGTCAGTGCTATAGGGATGCAATAAGTAAAAGCATATTCAGATACTTTTCCATAGGCTTTATCATGGTTAGTTATAAAAGCTAATATTGAGGCTGCAAAGCCTGCTACCCCTATCTTAAAGGCAAGGGCTAGAGTTGAAAATGGTATAGAAAGAAAAGACATCAGGTTTATTCTGCTTTTAAAATTTGAAAATAGTTTATCAGTGGGAACAGTTTTAATACCCAGGCTTTTGTTGTTTAAAATATAGTTATGCTTACTTATATTATCAAAGCATAATTGTAAGACCTGGTATCGTTTACTTAAGAAGTGTTTTTTTACAAAATTAGGGCTATTAAATATAGTTTTGAACTCTAATACAGAGAGTTTTTTGATGCGAACACATACTTCTTCCTTTTCGGCAGAATAATCAAAAGTTCTTGTATTAAAGTTGTGCAATACTTTTTTGTCTTTTCTGGCACAACCAGTAAGGGATATCGCAAATATTATAAGCAATAATTTTATGTTTATATTTTTAATGATGGACAAATTGTTCCCCCCGGAACCAGTTTATATGGTATTATACTTGCTTTTCAGGTTATTCGATTTGCTTATTTGTGTCAAATAAGCTAGGTTACTAAATTAAGAATTTAAGAGGGATATTTGTTTTTGGGGGACTTTATATGTTTGGTTCGGTTTGTATTAAATATAAAAATAATTTTTTAGTTTTATTATTACTAGTTTTAATAATTTGTAATTTTTCAAAACCATGTTTTGCTGCGTCCTCTGGTAGAGGTGTAGATAAAAAACATATTCTGTTTTCAGCTGCTACAGGAGCTTTGTTGTTGGGTGGCATTGCCCTTATAGATCAAATAGAGCAGCAACACAAGCAAGAAGCTCTTGATAATTATAATCAAAATAGGCCATCTAATAATACAGATAATAAAGATAATTCTAAGTCTCCAGCCAATATTGCAGGTAATAATATTCATAATGAAGCTTCCGGTGATAAAAGTGTTCTATTTAAGGATGTTGCAGGTCTTCAGGATAAATTAAAAGACGTGACTGAAGTTGTTGACTTCATAAAACATCCAGAAAGATTTACTAGATTGGGCGCTGAGATGCCTAGAGGAATCTTATTGGAGGGACCTCCTGGCAACGGTAAAACTCTTATTGCAAAAGCTATAGCAAATGAAGCTAGCTGCAGCTTTTATAATGTTTCAGCTTCAACATTGATGTTGAAATATGTGGGGGAAGGCCCAAATGCAGTAAAAGAGGTTTTTGCGAATGCGCGAGCAAACGCGCCTGCTATCCTGTTTTTTGATGAGGTGGACGCTGTTGGTACAAGAAGGGGTTCTGGCCAGGATGAAGAGCGTAGAAGAACTTTGACTCAAATTTTAACAGAGATGGATGGCTTTAGCTCTAATGATAAAATTATAGTTATTGCGGCGACTAATACAGCGGATGACTTAGATCCTGCTCTATTAAGACGTTTTACAAGGAAGATTCATATTCCGAATCCGAATAAAGAGTCAAGAAGAGATATTCTGAATTATTACATAAATAAACTTCCTAAACTAGATAGAGATGTTAAAATTGACTATCTAGTTGATAATACTGAAGGTTTTAGTGGAGCTGATTTGCAGGTGCTTAAAAACGAAGCTGTTATGTTTGCGGCTAGATCAAATTCTAATTTAGTTAGTTTTAAGCATTTTAAAGAGGCTTTAGACAAAGAATTAGAAAGAAGAAAGAGAGCCACAAAAGATTTGGATGATCTTATTGGTAGGTTTGGTAGTTTGAATCTTGATGATAAAAAATAGTATTAGGTGGATGTTACATGTTTAAATTTAGAAAAATTTTATTAATTATTTTTCTAGCGTGTTCTTTTTGTTCTTTTGATTTAGTGGCAATAGGACAACAAGACAGTAATGTTTGGATTAACGTTAAAAAAAATAACGAGAAAGCTGTTATTCAGATTTTTGCAGATGTGGCACCATTTGATTACTCTAAACCTCATATTGAGCCAGCATTTACTCAGCACGCAAGAGGTTCAGGTTTTTTTATTAATGATCAAGGTTATATTCTAACTAACTTTCATGTAATTGGCAGTGGACAAGAATGTGTTCTACGTATGCAGCATCCTGCATTAGGTAAAGATAGATTTGAGTTAGAAATTGTAGGTTGCCATAGAGATAGAGATTTTGCCGTTCTAAAGCTAAAAGAAGACAACTTTAAAGTTTTTAAAGATTCTTTAAAAGATGTTTTGGGAAGTTCTGAAATTCCATATTTAAATTTGGGTGAGTCAAACAGTTTAGAAACAGGTACCAACCTTATGACTATGGGTTATCCATTAGGACATGAAAATTTAAAAATTTCTACCGGTAATATGTCTGGTAATCAAACTATAGGCGGGCAATATTTAATTCAGACAGAGGCTGCGGTTAATCCCGGCAATTCTGGAGGCCCTTTTCTTGATGAGTCTGGAAATGTTGTAGGTATTGTTGTTAGTAATTTCCCAGAGGCACAAAATATTGGATTTTTTATTCCTATAAGCGGTATAGATAAAATGGTTGAAGGTTTTGTTAATAGTAGCTACAGCACAAAGCTTTTAAAAGATCCATTTTGGGGTGGTAGATTATCTTTTTCTTGCAAAGATACTCTAGATTATCTGGGTTGTCCTACAGATGGTGGAATTTATGTTGCAAAAGTATTGGATAGATCTTTGTTCCAAAGAAATGGAATAAAGGAGGGTGATATTATTTACAAAGCCAATGATACTTTGATTGATAGGTATGGCTATGTCACTGTTGAATGGTGTCAGAATAAAGTAAGACTTTTTGATATGTTAGATCGTCTTAATATTGGTGATAGAATTGATTTTATTGTGTATAGAGATAAGAAGCCTTTAGATATTTCTTTTGTTGTTGATATAGAAGAAAATCTGGCTATTGGCGTTGAGCATCCTAAATTCAAAAAGCCTGAGTATTTTTCTGTTGGTGGTATGGTTGTGATGGAATTGACTTTAAACCATTTGGTCGAGTTAAAAAATCTTATAAAAGAGACTGTTTGTAAATATGGACAATTGCAGCTTCCTGATGTTTTGCAATATGATGAGCCTGAAAATAGAAAAGAATCAAAAATTGTTATAGCGCATATTGTTCCTGGATCTGTTATTGATGGATTACGTTGTTTTCAAGCTTATGATATATTAAATGAGATTAATGGCATTGAAGTTAGATCATTACAGGATTTTAAAGATGCTGTTATTCTGGCTCAAGATTGTGAGTATCTAAATATAAAAGCAGAGGATGGTTCTTTTGCTGCCATTTCTATGAGCAAAATACTAACATAATAAATCTTATAAATTTTAAAAAGAAATCTTAATATAATCTTATTAAAAATCTTAGTCTTTTATTATAAGATTTGTGTTGATTTTTTCTTTCTTTGTCGTATAATAATTTTTTGCGTAGAAACCTACGTTTTTCGTTTTGATAAAGTGTGTTAACCCATTAATATCTAATGTGGTAATGTTAAATTTATAAACAGGAGGCCTTGTATGTCCCAGAAGATTCTTCCTTTATACGATCGTGTATTAATTAAAAGATTAGAAAGTGAACAAACCTCTGCTGGAGGGATTATTATTCCTGACACAGCTCAAGAGAAAACTCAAATGGGTTTAGTCGAAGCTGCTGGTGAGGGCAAGCTTAACAATGATGGCTCTATTACAAAGTTAAAAGTAAAAAAAGGTGACAAAGTTCTTTTTGGTAAATATTCCGGAACAGAAGTTGCTTTAGATGGTCAAGAATACTTGATTTTAAAAGAAGACGAAGTATTAGGTCTTATTAAGTAATTAAAAATTTTAGTTAGGTAAAAGATGGCAAAACAAATTTTATTCGGACAAGATGCTAGAGCAAAAATTTTAAAAGGTGTAGACGCTCTTGCAGATGCAGTAAAAGTTACTCTAGGGCCTAAGGGTCGTAATGTTGCTTTAGAAAAATCTTTTGGTTCCCCAACTATTACAAAAGATGGTGTATCTGTTGCAAAAGAAATTGAATTAAAAGATAAGTTTGAAAATATGGGCGCACAGATGGTGCGTGAAGTTGCATCAAAGACGGCAGACGTTGCTGGCGATGGAACAACAACAGCAACTATTTTAGCACAAGCTATTTATAGAGAAGGTATTAAAAATACCACAGCTGGTGCAAACCCAATGGAAATTAAACGTGGAATTGCAGAAGCTGTAACAGTGGTTGTTGCAGAGATTGCAAAGCTTGCAAAGCCGGTTAAAGGTAAATCTGAGATCGCACAAGTTGCAACAATATCTGCAAACTCTGATAAATACATTGGCAACCTTATTGCTGACGCCATGGAAAAAGTTGGCAGACATGGTGTTATCACCGTTGAAGAAGCAAAAGGCATGGAAAGTGAATTAGAAGTAGTTGAAGGTATGCAATTTGATAGAGGTTACCTATCTCCATACTTTATAACTAACACCGAGAAGATGGAAGTTCTTCTTGAGAATCCTGCTATATTAATTTGTGATAAAAAAATTAATAGCATGAAAGACCTTCTTCCAATATTAGAGCAAGTTGCAAAACAAGGTCAGCCTTTGTTGATTATTGCTGAAGATATTGAAGGTGAAGCGTTGGCAACATTAGTTGTTAACAAGATGCGCGGAACATTAAATGTTGCAGCTGTAAAAGCTCCTGGTTTTGGTGATAGACGTAAAGCAATGTTAGAAGATATTGCTATATTAACAAACGGCAAATTAGTTTCTGGTGATCTTGGCGTAAAACTAGAAAACATTACTTTTGCTGATTTGGGTTCTGCAAAAATTATCAAAATTACAAAAGATAATACAACTGTTGTTGATGGCAAAGGTGCTGCAAAAAATATCAAGGCAAGAGTTGATCAGATTAAAGCAGAAATAGAAGCCTCAAGTTCTGAATATGATACAGAAAAACTCCAAGAACGTTTGGCTAAGCTTTCTGATGGTGTTGCCATAATTAAAATTGGTGCAGCAACTGAAACTGAACTTAAAGAGAAAAAAGATAGAGTTGAAGATGCATTGCATGCAACAAGAGCTGCAGTAGAAGAAGGTATTGTTGTTGGTGGTGGTGTTGCACTACTAAGAACTCAAGATGCACTTGATAAAATTAAATTAGATGGCGACCAAAATATTGGTGTGCAAATTATCAAGAGAGCGCTTGAAGAACCTGCAAGAATTATTTCTTTTAATGCTGGTCATGAGCCTTCTGTTGTTGTAGACAAAATTAAAAATTCTAAAGATAAGAATTTTGGTTTTGATGCTAAGACTGAAGAATATGTAGACTTAATTAAAGCTGGTGTTGTTGATCCTGCAAAAGTTACACGTTCTGCATTACAAAATGCAGCGTCTATTGCTGGTTTATTATTGACAACAGAGGCTATGGTTGCAGAACTTCCTGAAGAAAAATCTGCTTCACCAATGCCTGCTGGTGGCATGGGTGGAATGGGTGGCATGGGCGGAATGCCAGGAATGTATTAATATATAAATTAATTAAAAAAAGGCCTGCTAAATTAGCAGGCCTTTTTTTATGTCCTAATTTTTTTTAAAATTACTATGCGTCAGCTGAGGGACTTATGAATTTGTTTAATATCTTTATTTATATTTTCATCAAAGTTATTTAAAATATCATGAATTTTATCTTTATTGCCTTCAAGAATAATACCTTGGTCAGGCTTGAAAAATATCTTTACATTGTCAGTTAAGGTAAGAACTTTTTTGCCTTCATCTAATTGAACTATGGAATTAACTTTTTCTGTTTTTTCTAAAATAGAAACCATAGCATTAAATATAAGTCTTACTGGTAAATATTTAAATGGACCAATTTTTATAGAGTAGATTTCTTTTTTTGGCATATGCTTTTCTTTTCTTTCTTTTTCCATCTGACTAAAGCCTAAGGCAAGCATAATAGGAGAAGCAATGGTTGTTAGAACTATAACTGCAACACAGATTACGTATTGTTGTGGAGTTATAAGGTTTGTGCCATTCAATATTGTTGCAATAACAAGACCAACTTCGCCACGTGCAACCATTGATGATCCAAAGATATAGGTTTCAAGTAATGACCACTTTTTAGACCTGCCTATCATATTGGAAGGCATGCTTGTTAGCTGGCAGCCTAAGAGCTTTGATATTATAGCAACAAATAATAAGATAAGAACAATAACAAAATCTTTTGGATCTAGAACAGTAATATCAACTTGCATGCCAACAGAGCCCAAAAAAAGTGGTAATAAGAAAGTATTAACATACGGAGAGATCGCTCTTTCTGCACTATGGTTATGATCACCCATTCTATGGAAAAGTCCTGCAAAGTATGCGCCTGTAATTCCCGCAAGCCCACCAACCAATTCTGCTATGCAGAAATATCCCAACATCATTAGTGCTGCAAAAGATGGAAGCAAGTGTGTGAGTTTTGCTTTTTTTAGCCAAATATTGATAGGTTTTATTAAAAAGTATCCAGTAACAAACATTATGATAAACGATAGAAGCATACGGCCTAAAGAGCCTTGAATAGTTGAGCAGTGTCCAAAACTTTGTGTACAGTGCACATTACCAAACAGTCCTGATTGTAGTAGCACTACAAATAAAGAAAATAAAATAACAGCTAAGATATCATCTACTATGGCGGCACCCATTGTTGCCTTAGAAGATCTTAGGTGCATCTTTTTTTGTGATATAAGCATTGTGATAGGTATAGAAACACTTGTTGCTGCAAAGACCACGCCCAGACCAATTGCTGATGCAAGAGAGTAGCTTTTACCAAATAGGTAATATATGGTTGCGGTTGTCATCCCAATAGGTACAATAGCTCCTAAAAATCCTGCTAATACAGATACCATTCCTACTTTTGCCATATCTTGAACATCTGTTTCATGTCCTGCAAGCCATAGGAGATATGCAACTGTAAGGCCTGATGATATTAATAAGATAAAAAAGAAAAAAATATCTGCGCTGGCTATGGTATAAATATGTTGTGCGGATTTATTTATAAATTCTAATGGGGATGTGAAGTAAGAAAGTTTTGTGATATTCAGTAGCGAAGGTCCTAAGAAGATACCCCCGATTATTTGTCCTGCTACAGCAGGCAGCCTGAATAGTGATTTTAAAATTTTGCCTGTAGCAATTGTTCCAAATAACATGATTGCTATAAACAAAGCAAATTTAGCTACAAATGTTGCATTGATACCGCCATCAGCCAAAATATTTATTGGTATTGTTTGATATGCCACGTTTACTCCAACTTATTTTTTAATTCTTAAGTGCGAACTGTCCGCATGCACCTTCTGTTTCTTTTCCCAAACTTCTTCTAACCGTCACCATAACAGATTTTGATCTTAGGTATTTTGCAAAAATATCTATTTGTTCTTCTGTAGAACTTTGTGCCACAAAACTTGTTGTAGGGTTATAGGGTATCAGATTTATTTTAATTTTTAACCCATTTAATAATTTTATTAATCGTCTGGCGTCATCAAGGCTATCGTTTACATCTTTTATCATTATGTATTCAATAGTTATATAATCGCGCTTTGCTAGCTCTATTTTTTTTAACTCTGTTATAAGTTCATTTATAGAATATTTTTTGTTTATTGGCATAAATTCACTGCGTTGTTCATCGGTTGTGAAATGCAAAGATATTGCCAAATTAATTCTATATTTGTTTATAAAGTTTGATAAATTCTCTGTCACGCCTGCTGTTGAAAGTGTGACTTTAGATCGTGATATTCCAAAGCTATCTTTATTTAATAAAATTTGTATAGCTTGGTCGACATTTTTAAGATTTAGTAGGGGTTCGCCCATGCCCATAAAGACTATATTTGTGATACGCTCTTTACGGCTTGCCTGTATAACCTGCCCCAGTATTTCAGACTGATCCAGTTTTCTTACAAAGCCTATTTGGCTTCCTGTTGCACAGAATTTACATTTTAATGGGCAACCTATCATGCATGAAACGCATAAAGTTGTCCTTTTTTCTGTGGGCATCAAAATAGCTTCAATGAGCTTGTCGTCATGGGTTTTTAATAAAAACTTCTGGGAGCCATCGCTTTGAGACTCTGCCACCTTAAAGACTTCAGGTAATTGTATCTCAAAATTTTGCGAGATCTTATCTCTTAGCTTTTGAGAGAAATTAGACATCTGATCCAGGTCGGTAACATATTTTTGGTAGAACCAAGAGTATGCTTGTTCGGCCCTGTATGCAGGCTCGTTAATGCTTTTGAATGCTTCTTTTAGCTCGTTTAGAGACATGTTTAATAGATTTTTTTTCATAATATGGTCAAATTCATAGTTTTGCTAGGGTTTATATAACTACTTTATCCCTTATTTAACCATAAAATTTGGATTATTGCATATGGGGTGCGTATGTAATTTTGATGTGCAGAGCCTCGCCTCAGAATTTGGTCATTTAAGTTTTAAGAGTTAGGTTTTAATTCTTTTTGTGATGTGCCCAAGGCGGCTGCCCCATGTGCGTATTGCTTATATTATATTTTCTACTGTGTCCAGGTTATCTAATCCACGCATGTACCAAGGGCAATATAGCTAAATTCCATTTGATTGGCAGCTTTTCGCATATTTCTTGTGACGGGGCAAGATACAGGAGCTCTTAACTGTTTTACATAAATTTGTAACTTGTCATCAAATTTAAATGGATTAATGCCCCAACCACCTTTATTTGCAGGAGAAGTAATAAAATATAATTCGTTAAAGGAGATCAAAAGAGTTTTGTTTTGTTGAAGCTCAAAGTCATTTTGTTCTGTAAATCTACGTTCAATTGTGAATGTGCCTAATGGTTTTTGATTTATTATTTTACCTTCTTTGTCAGCCTGGTAAAAGTTCCAGGTTGTTATGCTTTTTGGGATGGTTATTGTCTGGCCTGTTGCAAGTTGGGCTTGAAAGTTTTGGGTAGTTTCGTCAAAGCTTACACGTTTCATGATTATCTTTTTATCAAGATCAAAGAAGATCTCGTCACAAATGCCACAGTTTTCAGATTCTATATCTTTTCTTGGATCTGCATTACGCTCGCCGCCAACAACAAGCCAATCCCAATCTTGTGAATAATATTTTGGTTGTGATGGCAAAATTGGATCTATCAATCTAATGTTATATATTCCTGCTTTTATCAATTGATAAATATCAGATCCACCTGCAATATAAATAATTTCATTTCCAGAATCTGATTTCTGTTTCAAGTTGTTTATGCAATCTTTATGCCAGTGCTTCCACCCGCTTCCTGCAAGGTTCCACCATATTACAGAATACAAAAATTTAACGATAGGGTGGTCGCTCTCATTTTTGAGCATAGTTTCAAATTCTTTGAATGTTTCTTTATCAAAGCAATATTCATAAAACCTGTTGGCAATCCCAAATAAAAACTCTTCAGTTTTAAAATAATCTTGATTATAAAACAAGATGTTGATCATTTCTTTTGCTTCTTCTATGAGCGTGCTATCAGATATCTTGATGTTTGTGTAATCTTTTAGCTCTCCTGCAAAGTTATGAAATTTTAGATATTGAATAAATTCAGGGATATTGTTTTCTAATATGCTATATAAATATTCAAACTTTGTTTTTATTTCTTCTTCTTGTGGCGCTTGCAGTTCAAAGAATCCATTTTTAAGATATTGGCTTTGTATTAGATCGCACAAGCATGCAAAAGTCTCTAAATAATTTAATACGCAGGAATATCGAGATTTTAAGGCGATAATATTTAGTTCTCCAAAGTTATTCTTCATGCCTTCTTGTGTTATGTCATTCATGCAGCGTTGAATTTCTGTCCATCTTTTAAAGACGCTGTCTGCTTGTTTTAGTTCTGATTTTATGTTTGTTATATTACAAAGTAACGTGATTATAAATAATTTTTTAATGATATTCATAAAATTTCCTTTTTTTTACGTTGGATCCAAGTCTAATTGTATAAATCCTAAATCAGGAACATGCTGTCCCGACCATCTTAAATTTTTTAAAATTTGTTTGTTTATAGGTTTGCTTAATTGCTTGATATAGACTTGTAAATTGTTGCCAAACTTACTAGGATCAATTCCCCATCCAACTTCTACCATGCCAAATGGAGACATTTTTGGAGCCTTTATAGCAGTAATCTGTTCTGTGAGTGACATCACAACTGCTTTATTTTTCTCGGTTGTAAAATCTTCTTGTTTCACCATTTTGCGTTCATAAATAACTTTGCCCAGTTCAACTATTTTATTACTGGAACCTTTTTTGAGATATTCTGGTCCTGTAACTTTCCATGTGGTAACAGATTGTGGAATCTGTGTTTTTTTGCCATCCCAGGATTTATAATTGAAGTTGCCAGTAACTTTGTGTGCAATTCTTTTAAGATTTACTTTTGCTTCATCTAATACAAATTCAATATTGTCACCAATGCCATCGCCTGTCTCTGGTTCAACCAGCCATTGCCAGTCTTGTGAATAATACCTATCCTGCGTTGGCAGCATTGGGTCAATAACCTTTATATTATAAATACCGTGTTTTATAGGCGTGTATATATCGCTGCCTCCTGCTATATATACCATCTGTCCATTATTATCTGTTGTTTTTTTAACGGCATCCAAAACATCTTGGTGCCACCATTTCCAACCTAAATTTACAAGTGTTTTCCAAAGAAAAAAGACAACTAATCGTGCTATGCCGTGATAATTTTTATTTGATATAAGTTCTTTGAAGTCATCGAATGTTTTTGGATAAAAGCAGTATTCAAATGTTTTGTCGCCTAACGCAAAGAATATTTTTTCTGATTTAAACGGGTCTTGATGAATAAACAGCATGCTTAATATTGCCCAATATTTTGATGCTAGAATATTCATATTGATACGTTCTTCTTCTGAATGAACACCTGCTTTACCAATACCTTTTTCTTTTAAACTTTCTACAAAAACCTGAAAATCGTTTTGTATTAATTCATAAATATTATTAACTGTGTCTTTTAATTTGTAATCATTTGGTAATTGGTTTTGTGCTAAAATACCCTCAAAATTTTTACTTGATTTTAAATCAAAGA
>Ga0075122_10001226_pt1 | contig 18557 bp, 21 predicted proteins | sample AntAceMetag02UKB_FD_69790 | JGI IMG/M metagenome (GOLD analysis project Ga0075122, IMG submission 69790) | Saline lake microbial communities from Ace Lake, Antarctica - Antarctic Ace Lake Metagenome 02UKB | ecosystem: Environmental > Aquatic > Non-marine Saline and Alkaline > Saline | place...
AATTTCCACGCAAATCTTCTTTTCTTCTTAAAATAATAAACCTGTCATCAGTCTGATATCTATCAAGAATCTCTTCAATATCAGTATTAATAACAATTTTATCAATAAAATTACATTTTAATAAAGTTCTAATTGCATATTCATAAAGCGGACGATGATTAACTAAAGAGATATTTTTATTTTTTATTCTCTCACTACCCCCTCTCATGGGAAGTATTGCTATTACTTTTTTTTCATTTTTTAAATCCATTCTATCATCCATCTTATTTCTTTTTACAAACCTCCAAGGCTTTTTCATAAGAAATTTTAGGGAAAATATCTAATTTCCCACCAACAGTTGCATCATAAATTTTTCTTCCATCTTTTTCAAAACAATATTTAGCTAATTTATATGATTTTTCAGAGGCATCAAGATTAGGAAGATGCCAATCATTACCTTTAAAGTAATTTGGATCAAAATGATTCAAATCATCACCTTTGAATTTTTGTTTCTCATCAGGTTTACCTTCACATTTAAAACTATGATCCACGCCAATTAAAAAAACATTCTTAAATCCAAGATAATATGCAATTTGCATAGCAACATAAGTAACAGTATGACCCTCGCTCACTCCCCGACTAATATCTTCTTGAAATCCCATCGTAGAAGCATATTTTGGATGAGTTAAAATAAAATTAATATGATTCAAAGATTTAACATCTTCATAACCCTTAAACCCCAAAAAACTAGGACATTTTAATTTTTCAAATTCATTAGCACTCTGCTCTAAAACTAATTTATTAACACAAACATGGTAACTTAAATCCAAATCAATTCCCCTATTCTCCATTAAATAAATTTTATTTAATCCAAACGTATGATAATTTTTCAAAAAACCAAGATCCATATTATTTAAACTAGGACCATTGCCAATAATAAAACAAGATTCTCCCTTATGAATATTTTTTAATCTCTTAATTCTTTCAAATGATTCCTTATACTCTAAAGGATACTTGCTTTTCTCAATTTCATCTACGGTAGAATAATTAACCTTTCCAGATAAAGACTTTGTTAATTTTATCCTAAGCTGATCAACCACCCTTAATGGCTTAGTTATTTTCCAACATTTAGAATTTTTCATAGAATCTAACTCATCCAAAATATTTTGATTAAAATGTTTTTTAGGAGCATTACTAGAAATAAATTTAAATAAATAATCTCTAAGAAATTCATTAAATAATTTAACTTTTTTATTTGGAACAAATATTAAATTCCCCCAAGAAGGATTATGATCCAAAGGATAGGATTTTATTTGTATAAACTTATGCTGAGGAAATTCATCAGATTTGCCATATTTTTTTATAGGCTCCCATTCAGAAACAAAAGCCGTATATCCATATTTTGAAACATAAGATACAAGATCATGATGGTTATATTCAAAATATTTTTGAGTTCGATCATCCATAAATTCACACATAATTATCTCTGGTTTAAATTTTTTAAAATCAAACCCCTTTAAAACAGATAACTCTGCTCCCTCAACATCAATCTCTAAAAAATCAACATGAGTTATCTTACGTTTTTTAAGTTCATTACTTAACATTACAACATCAACATTCAAATCAGGCCTATGAGTTGAATGAAATGGTTTAAATGAATGGATTCCAGTATGCTCCTTACTTGTGTAAAACAAAACATCTTTAGCCTCATAATCAGAAACAGCTTTATTAACACATTCAATTTTTTTAATATCTTTAGTTCGATTAAATAATTCTTTAAAATTTTCTTTTTCGGGTTCAAACGATAAAACTTTCCACCCTAAATTTGCAAAGTCTAAAGAAGTTGTTCCCCTATGGGCCCCCACTTCCACAAAACTCCCCTCCTTTAAGACAAGATTAACTAAATAATCTTTTACAAATTCATTATCAGTAAAGTTATTCAAAGTACCCATATTATTTTTAGCTATAAAATAATTTTATAATTAATTTATCTACTTGTGGAAAATATTTATTCATTTTATTTTTACATATTTTTTTAACATCCTTAACTAAAGGAAAATCGGTTATTTTCTTCAATCCCTCTCCAATACTATGCAAAATATTTAATTTGAATTCAATTCGAACAGTTTGAATAGATTTTTTTACCAGTCTTTTTATTGTTTTTTTGATTAATAACAATTTATTTTTTTTAAATATCTTACTTTTTATTAATTTTTTAAGATAAAATTTAATAAAATTTTTCTTATAAATATATTTTTGTCTTACAATATTATCTTTCAAAACTCCTCGATTATCAAATAACTCTTCTAAAAGAAATTCTGGAGAATGCCCCCGAATAAACTCTTTTACATTTCTACCTCTATTCTTATAATAAAAATCATAATTATCAACTATTTTTTTTAAACTCTTTGAAAAACTCTCTTGATTTTCTGAAATAAATGTCTCTCCAGAACCATATTTTTTCAATTGATCCCCCATCCAAGTATCCTCAGGGACTAAAATAATTTTATTTTTAAATAATGCATCAACAATATTTCCAGAAGTCCTACACGGAAAATCTTTTTTTGAATAAGGTAAAAGTAAAATATCACAACTATCAAAAAAACTTTCATATTGTTTACCTACAAAAAAATCATCAAAAAATTCAAGTCCCTTTTTATTAGCAAGATCATTTTTCAAAGAATAATTACGGAGAGGTTCATCAGAATGTATTTTTATTTTAAACTTAACTTTATCTGATAAATTATTTTTAATAAAATATTTATATGAATTATAAACCAATTTTAATCCCGGAACATCATTCATACGAGCACTATATAAAATAACAATTTTATTTTTATTATTTTTATTTTTATTTTTTCTAAAATCTTGAATAGGTAATGAAAAAACTTGAATTTTTTTCTTAAAAAAAGGCTGATATATCTTTTGAGTTCTTTCAGAATCAACACCAATATTCAATAAATTATTTTTATCGATTTTTTCTATTAAGTTTGAAATTAATCTAAGTTGTCTAACATACTTCTTTTCTTCTCTATCTAAACAAAAATTTTCATTTAAATAAAACAAATCAATATAGGCCCTTAAGCCCGGAATTTTATTTCTATATTTATTAATTAAATAAGCAATAATTGGGAAATGATATGGATGTCCAGTATACATAAAAATAGAATATTCTCTTTCTTCTCCTTTACTCTTTTCATCAACTACTCTTTTTGAAATATTTTCTAAAATTTTCTCAAATTTACAATAAAAATCATTTAGATTTTTTTTATGTTCCCAATAAACATTCAAAATCGGCTTATAAAAAAATTCCCTAAATAAATTATTCTCATCTGCATCTTTTTCAGAAACATTTTCTGAAACAAAATGTAAAACCTCTATTTTTTTCTTTTTACATGCATCTTTCAAGCATTTAGCCATATGATAATAATGCCCTGATTTATGCATATACCCCGGATCGATATAAATAAGTGTTTTTTTACTCATATCTTTAATTGTAAGGCTGATTTTATAAGATTAATTGTAGTTTTAAAGCATAAATATACTTATAAGGTAAAAATTATTTTAAAAAATAATGACTGAGATATTATTAAACCACCATTCTGCAACAGTACTACCTTTTTATGAAACCCCTAATGATATTTATTTTATATTAGAACAAAAAGATCCAAGATACAAACCTCCTTTTTTTGACAAAGGATTAAATTTCTTAGGTGGAAATTGGAAAAAAGGGGGAAATATAGACAAAAGCCCAATTGAAACCGTTTCAAGAGAGATAAGGGAAGAATTTTGGTGCCAACACGAAGATCCAGAATCTTTAAATGAATTACTTGGGCAAGATTTTTTTAAAGAAGAGCCAGAAATTAGAGCAACTTACAACCAAAAAGCGCTTCAAAAAATAATACCAATAGGAAAAATGTTTAATGAAAGCTTAGAACATGTTGGAGACTTTAAAGTAACAATAAACCCTCCAATAATGGATAATCGATTAGTTTACGGGTCTACAATTTTTAAAAAAAGATTATCAAGAAAAGAATTTAAAACAATTGAATCAGTAATTGAGGAATTTGATGGGAAATTAACTACAGACACATTAAAATGGGAAAGTAAAATTTTAGCAATTTCATTAAATGAAATTAATCAGGAAAATAGAAAATTTTCATGGGCTTATGATCACACATTAAATCATTTTCTTGATTCACAAGAAAAAGATTACTCAAAAGTAATTCGGCCATTAAGTTTAGTTCAAATAGAAGAAATTACTCCAAAAAACTTAAGAAGCTTTGAAGAATTAGAAAAATTAGGTTTTAAATATTCATCTTAAAACCCTCTGGGAAAATCATTTATTTTTAAATCTTTTAACAAGATTTAGCGTATGCGTCACATACTTCTTCAGAATTTCCAATCATTTTTATTCCCGATTGATCCAACCAAATAACCCTATTACAATACTCTTTAATCAAATCAAGATTATGACTTGCAAACAAAACCGTAGTCCCGCCACTAATCAATTCTTTCATTTTTCCAATAGCTTTTTCCTTAAAATTTTGATCTCCTCCACCTGCAAATGCCTCATCTAACAATAGAATATCAATATTTTTTTTAGTAATACAATGAATAGTTATTGAAAAATTCAAACGGGTTACCATTCCAGATGAAAATTGAAAAACTTTTGTATCTACAAAACCATGCAAACCCGAGAAATCAACAATTTCATTAAATTTTAAATCAATTTCCTTTTTTCTAAGACCTAACAAAGAACCACAAAGATAAATATTCTCCCTCATTGTTAATTTATTTTTTAATCCAATTCCGAATCCCGGAACAAAAACCATATTTCCATGGGTTTTTATTATTCCTTCATCAGGTTCATAAATCTCTGCTATTAATCTTAATAAAGTACTTTTACCGCAACCATTTTTACCGATTATTCCTAAATTATCTCCAGAGTTAACATTTAATGAGATATTATTCAATACAGTAAGGCTTTCGGGATTACCTCTCTTAAACAACTGCAAAAGTTTTTCTAAAACAGTTTTATTTCTCCTTTCTCTTTTGAATTTTTTTGATAAATTGTTTATATTTATTATTTCCATATTATACTTTTTCTGCAAATTTACCTTTAAGCTTATTGAAGATTAATCCCCCAATAACCAATGAAATAATCGGGGTTATTAAAATACTTAAAATTACATAAGAACTTGGTTGTTGATGATTTATAACTATCAATCTGCCCGCATGAATAAAATGAGTAATAGGATTAATTAAAAATTGAAGAGAAGATTCTCCAATTGCATAAAATATAGGCACTGCAAACCAAATACCCCTTAAAAAAACTCTCCAAACATTTATCAGATCATTTACATAAACCCCAATTGCAGCCAAAAAAAGACCAATTCCTAAAGAAAATATACTAAACAAAAAAAGTAAAGGGGGATAAGCCAAAATCCCAATTAATGGGATTTTGTAGTATACCATAAAAATTAAAACAATTATAATTTCAAATACATGAGAATACATTGATCTTAAAACTCTTGAAATAACCAAAGAAGCATAATTTAATTTTCTTGATTTAATAAAACTTGAATTATTCATAATAACATTAGTTGATTCTCTTGTTGCACTAGAGAAAAAATTAAACATTACCAAACCAAATAATAAATACAATGGATAATGAGGAATATTATTACTTCTTCCGCCAAAAATAAAAATAAGTATAAGAAAAATAAACAAAGGTTCAAGCAAATACCACACAATACCCAAATAACTCCCCTCATTTCTAAGCTTAAATTCTGCTTTTGCCAGAGAAAAACTTAATCTCAAAACACTATTTAGCTTATCCCAAATTTTTTTCATTTTATATATAAAGACTATGCAATTTTCCTATTTTAAGGCAAGTCTAAATAGATTTATAAAGATTATCAGAACACAGAACACAGCATTAGGCACCTAGCATATTTTCCAACAAAGCCATTCTGGCATAAAGTCCATTTTCAGCCTGCCTAAAATAAGCAACCCTTTTATTATTTTGTTCAATATTTATAGGCAAATCAATTTCTTCCACATGAGGTAATGGATGCATAATTCTTGAATCTGGACTTACCAAACCAAAATTGTTTTTATTAATAACATATTTACCTTTTGCTTTTTCATAATCTTCAATACTTATTCTTTCTTTTTGAATTCGAGTCATATAAATAACATCTACAAAAGGCAAAACACACTTCAAATCAGTTTCCTCTTCATAATCCACATTATGACTATCTAAATATTCCTTAATATCCTCACCCATTTTTAGATTTTCAGGAGAAACAAAAGTAATTTTATTATTATCAAATTTACCCAATAAATAACATAAACTTCTAACAGTCCTACCGCTTGCCAAATCTCCAACCATTGCAATTTTTAAATCATCAACTCTTCCAAACTCTCTATTTAAGGTATAAGCATCCAACAATGCCTGAGTAGGATGTTGTCCTTTTCCATCACCTGCATTAATAATTGGTACAGGACTAACTTCTGCAGCTTTTGCAGCAGATCCTGTTTCATTATGTCGCATTACAATAGCATCAGAATATCCTGCAATAACTCTAATGCTATCTTCTAATGATTCTCCCTTAACAACTGATGAAAACTCTCTTGCGTTCTCAGTTCCCATAACCTGTCCTCCCATTCTCAACATAGCACTTTCGAAGCTTAATCTTGTCCTTGTGCTAGGTTCATAAAATAATGTTGTAAGAACTTTCCCCTTAAGAGTTTCAGCATATCTTCCATTATTTCTTAATTCATCAGCCCTCTTAAATAAATCAAAAAGAAGATCTTTATCTAATTGCTGTGACTCAATTAAATGTTTTAACCTTTTTTGCTCAACCATTCTAATTATCACCAATCTAATATTTAAAAACAAAAGTATTCTAAAAAATAATCAATATAGACCAACAACCCTATAAAGCCAGAGAGTCTTTCTATATTATATTTTTATTTTTTAGATTAAAATAACCTATCTAGTCATAATTTCCAGCCCATCTCTATGTTTCAAAACATGCTCTTTACCAACAGCCAATTTTGTTCTAACATCAACTGCCTTAACAAAACCATCTCCAATATCAGAATGAAGATGATATGCAAAATCCAAAGCAGTACTTCCATCAGGCAATAAAAAACAATCAGGTAAAATATTCCCTTTACTATCTGCTAATTTTGAACCTGCTGGAAAAATAGCAATATATTTCAATAAATCAAAAACAACTTTATTCAAAACTTCCTGAACACCAGTACTTCCATAAACATCTAAAACATTTTTCTGAATGCTCTCTAGAGCAGCTTTTTGCTTTTCATTAACCTTATCATCTTTAATCTCAAATTTGCTCTCTCCAGGAATATATTCAATCAATTCATGGGCTTTAGCTTCTCTTAATGCTAACTCAGAATCAGCAGAACAAGGAACAATCATTAATTCGGGATAAGCTTTTTTCAAATTCTCTAAATTTTCCTTACTCGCAGGTTTATCCATCTTATTTGCCGCAATAATCATTGGTTTAGTTAAATGACGTAATTCGTGTGCAAATTTTAATAATTCTTCATCACTCCAAGAAGCAGGCTTTTCAGCATCATAATCTCCCTTTAACAAAACTTGTTTAACATCATCTTCAACTACCTTTAATCCAGAAAATTGTTTAGCAACTGATTCTGAAAAATTCCCTTTAGTATTTTGAAGGGTTCTAGCAAATGTTTTCCATACTTTCTTTAAAATTCCAAGATACCACAAATCTAATTCATTTTCTAACATCTGTATATCCTGTAAAGGATTATAACCTATTGTCTCTTTACCTTCTGCATCTGTCTCACCACTAACATCCACAATATGAATAAATGCATCTGCAGGAGTTAAATTATCTAAAAACTGATTTCCTAATCCTTTTCCTTCACTTGCCCCCTCTACCAATCCTGCAACATCCATAATATCTACTGGAACAAATCTAATCCCATTAACACAATAACCAGTCCGAGGATTACATTGAACATTTAATTCCTTATCAATACAATCGATCTTAACATATGCAACACCCTGATTAGGCTTAATTGTTGCAAAAGGATATGCAGCTATAAGTACATCTGCTAGAGTACTAGCTTTAAAAAAAGTCGATTTTCCACATGATGGTTTTCCTACTAATCCGATTAACATGTTAATTATAACATGAGCCCACCAGGATTTGAACCTGGGACCTCTGCCTTTCTTAGCTTTCAAAGGAAATGCTTTGAAAATACGTTCCTGATGGAACATACTCTTATAAGAGCAGCGCTCTAACCTGGCTGAGCTATGGGCTCATACTTTTGAGAGTAATTCATGATTTTTAAAGGTTTCTTGAAAGAAAGGAATAAAAAAAGGCACAAGAAACGAAGTCAAAAAGTGAGGAGTCTTGTGCCTATCTTATTATGCTGTTTAAAGCAATATAGTATAAACTTTTATTGATATAAATATGAGGTTGAAAATATAAAAATAATCTCGCTACTAGCTTTAAAATTGAAAAAATAAATGCCCCCGCCGGGAAATATATTGTTAGGGTATCTTTTTTTCGGTTATGTTTTCTTCTTAAATATTACACGGAAAAGCATTTTATAAACTTTATGTCAAAGGTTCACAAGCTACGCGGGACGCTATTTATTTTATTATTTTTTATTTATTTTAGGGGTTAGAAGTGTTGTTACAAAAATTAAAAATAATTAAAATAATTAAAATAATTAAAAAAATACCTATTTCAGAATTTACCCTAAAAATGTGTCATTAAAAGATTTATTTCTTTTTCTTCTTATGCCTTATCCACCAAATGAACCAAGCTAAATTAATTAATATGAGAAATCCTATTATCACATATAGTAAGGAAGAAGATTTAAACTTTCCACCACCTTCAGAAGAAACCACAAATCCAACCCCTGTAAAAGACATAGAATCCTTAGTAACATCTACCTTAAAGTTTTTAGATAAAATCTTTTTATTATAATCTATATTTAATTCAGAATCATATCTTCCTTGATTAAGATATTCAGTATCCCAATACATAACAATTTCCTTATTTGATAATGCAGGAATTTCATAATTTTCTGATTTTAATTCTGCAACATTACCCATATTAGAATCATAAACATCTAATTTAGCAAATGCACCTTTAATAGTATCTGACAATTTATTTTGAACAAGAATTTTTATTCTAGCCACATCCCCTAGTTTAAAATCATTAACACCTATACTTAAAATCCCTAAACTTTCATTACCTGCATTAAATTCTTTTTTAATAATTACTTCTTCACCATCATAATTTATCTTTGCTTCAGCAAGATATTGCCCAGGAGCAATTGTGGGGATCCAATCAGCTAAAAGTTCTTTTCTTTCTCCAGCATTAATAGAAAATTCATTAGTTTTTATTCCTGAAACTTTTTCTCCATTTTTATAAATATTAATTAAACCGCTAACTTTTTGTATATTTGTATCTCCCCTGCTTATTAAAGGAATATAAAAATTAATTAAATTAGTTTTTTCATTATTAACAACATCTAATTTAGCTTCAAGATATTTTCCAGGATAAGGTACATAAATGTGAAGTTGAGTTACAACACTTACAGTAGCTTGAATTAACACTTCTTTATTTTCCATATCTTTTGGTAACTCTGTTATCACAATCTTTGCTTCATGTAATCCGGGAGATAATCCTTTTGGTAAATTCAATTTATATTTAAAAATTTTAGAGCTTTCCTTAGAACTAAAACTCTCAACATCACTACTTAACGTTATAAAACCTGCTAAATCTCCTTCAACACTAAATGCAACATTCATATCTTTATTTTCAGTATTAACAACTTCAAAACTTATTTCTTTTTCAAGATTTGAAGAAAAATCTAAGGTAGTTCTACCAGGAGTTACTCCAAGTGCAAATATACTCTGCATTAAAAATAAACTAATAAATACTACAACAATCAATAAACTTATTATTTTCTTATTCATATTGTTCACCTCTATAAATTGTTTTATTATCAACTTCAACACCATATTCTACACTTACATCTAAAATAACAAGCCCACTTAATCCAGACCCATCTTCCATACTTATATTTAAAATAGTATTCCCAATATTTTTAAGAGTTTTATTTTCTTTATCTAATTCAAGTCCAAGATTAGAATTAATTGTAAACTCCTTTAAATCACTTTCAACAATTCCTACTGCTTTCCAATAATAGGTTCCTGGTTCAAACCAAATCTTACTAACATTAATTTCATTAAAATTAATTTCTCTTGGAGAACTAAAATCTTTATTATCATCAATTAAAATAACATTAGCATTTCTAAATTTAAAATCAACAGTATTTTCATCAATAATTTGATTATTTTTGGGATAATTTAAACTAGGTACAAAAAAGTACATAAAACTAAAAATTCCAATTACAATTATTAATTGCCCGGCTATAATCATCTTGCTCATTTTACTTATTGCTTTTTTATTTTTCATTTTATTATTTAAGTCTCACTCAATTCTGCTTGGAAATTAATTGTTGAGGTTTTATTTCCAGGAGGTTCATTTACTGGAACTTCTAATAATAAATCAATAGTCAAATCATCCGAAGTATCTGTATAATTCAAATCACTTGCTACAACGGTTAATCCTGTAATTGGAGGTAATTGAAACCAGGATGTTTGAGCCCAACTAGCATTTCCAACAAATGCTCTTATTTTAGACATAAAATAATTTGAAGCTTCATAAGCAATAGAATCCCATAATTGAGTAGCATTCATACTAACATTTACTTTACAATTACCGTCATTTTTAATTACAAAAGGGCTTATAGTATCATTAGTAGTATTTTTACTATTTCCGATTCCCATATCCCCAAAATCAGTAAAGCTTGTAGGTAATGAAATTTGAACAAGGGCAGTTATATTAATTGTTCTTGGAGTTGCCCAATCACTACAAAATAGGTCTGCAGTTGCATTTTCACAAGCCTGTACAGTCCATTCATAATAATCTCCATTATCATGCAAACACTTAAAATCAGTTGCAGGAGTATAACTTTCTCCATCATAAGAAGAAACATTTAAATTAGGGTCAGTACAAAGACCATTTCCTTTTTTAGTTATGCTAATATTATAAACTAAACTATCTCCTTCAGCATCGCTTCCTGAATATGTAAGTGTTGGAGTCCTATCAGTTGTTATATTATCATCTGTTGGGATGGTTAAACTGATTGTAGGTGCTGTATTTGCATCCCTAATCAAAACTTGGAGATACAAATAAGATTTATCACTAAGACTATTATTATAAGAAGAAACATCACGCATATTAACACTAGAAATTGGATTTAAATAGGAGCTATTATCTGCATAATATGTAAGATTCCCAGAATAATTTGTTCCAGATAATGAATTCCAAGAAAAATTAATATTTCCTGTTTGAGCATCAGAAATCATATATGTGAGATTCAATGTCCTTGGATTATCACTAGCATTCCAGGAATCAATTGAAAGTTTTGCCCCCCCAACATTTGAATAAAAACTTGAATAATTACTAGGAGAACTGGGGGCAAACATATCATAAGGATCAAGCCCATTATTTGAATTTGTATAAGTTTTTAACCAAATATCTGACCCGTAATCATTAATAATTCCGGTAATTTTTAAATTTAGTTCTTCTGCAGATACTGTTTCTGAAAATACCAATATTAAAACAATAGACAAAATCAATGAAATAATAATTAGTAAAATTCTCTTTTTTTCCATATATTAAATAATAAGAACTTCTTTAAAAATCTTTCATAAATACCGAATTAGACTGATGATAATAATTAAATTATTTTTTAGCTTTTTTTGGTTTCTTTAATTTTGGTTTCCTTAAAATTAAATAAGTAATTAATCCAAGAAACAATAATAAGACTCCCACTAATAAAAATATAAGAAATTTTGGACTCATTAATGCAGGCAATTCTGCTTGTTTTATTTTAAAAAAAGAACTAGAGGTAACAATTTCTCTTTCATAAATTATTTCAATTCCAATAATATAATCTCCAGGTAAAAGGTTTTGTGTTGAAAACTCTTTTATAAAAGATTTTTGCCCTTTTATTGAAATTGTTTCATTTTCTTCTAAGAAAACTCTGCCTTCAAAATCTTTAATAATATAATTTATACTAATATTTTCAGCTCTTTCTTTTCCAATCTGATTTAAAGAAAATTGTACCTTTAAATTTTCTTCAATATCCATTTCATTAGAAAAAATATCTAAATCTGCAGAAAGCAAAGTTCTATCAGTACTAACATCAATAGAAACTAAAATCACTTGCCCATTAATAATTATTTTTCCTGTTTGAATTCCTGCATTACCTAGAGCAATTATTTTAACCGTTACCTCTTTGTTCTCTCCAGGACCTAATGTAAATGATTTATCTTCTATTATTAAAATATTTTCCAGACCTATAACTTGAATCTTAACATTAATAGAACCTTTTTGATCATTAAAAATGCTTATTTTTTCAAATTTTGTGGTTTTTATTGTTATTGGAATATTTAATGTTTTTGGGATTGTTAATGTAGTTGCACTTCCTCCCCCACTGCTACTTGCCCCCCCAGTATCGGGACTAGTTATAACCCCTTCTGTTACAGTGGGCTGTTCATTAATAGTTAAACTTAAATTCCCTTGAGCTAAGCATAATAATGGGAAGAATAATATCAAGATAAACAAGCAAATCAAGTTTTTTTTTATTTTATTTATCATTTTTTATTAATAATTTTAATGTCTAAAATTAAAACCCTATCTTTTAAGGTAGGGCATTTTAGTAGTTTTAATTTTGGAGCATCCTAAAAACAAGGGGCTTTCACAAACTCCCCCCTTTAGGGTGGAGTGCCCCATTGTTTTTTTGATTTATATATTTTTATTAAATTTATAGTCAAACAGCAGTTGCTGTTGCAGTAAATGTATCTGTTTGTTCCCCTGTATTTGAATCAGAAGGAATTGTCAATTTAATATCTATTCTTATTTCATTCTGAGAGTTTACAAAATCTAAAGGATTACAGATTAAAGTTCCCGGGGAAGTTGAATTAACATCTGTCCATGCACCAAGAGTAACTTCAGATTCAGTACAACTATTTGCTTCACTATTACTAATATTATATTGGTACACAGGGTTTGTCCCACTTAAAAACTGGGCTGCTGTCTTTTCACTTGCTAATTTAAGAGTTACATTATTATTTCCAATGTTTTCTATAATAAATCCTTGTGTAATCGCAGTCCAATTTCCATTAACAACATTTCCCAAAGTATCAATAGTTGCACTTGTTGCCCCTAAATCTAAATTTCCATTTCCAAAATTAACATTACTTACACTAAAATTAATATTTGTTTCAGAAATAATCTCCATATAAATACTTCCTGTATCTGTAACTCTTCCTGTTAATTCAATTCCAATATTTGCAAGAGAGAGAATTATTACTAATATTGCGACATATCCTATTAATGAAGTTGTATCTATCTTTTTTTTAATTAAGTTTTTTTTAGTCATTTTTAGTCTTTTTTAATATAATTTCGACTTTTCCATTATATTCTTTAAATTCAATATCTTTTGGGGGGAAAACAGAAAAACTAACTTCTCTTTTTTCATTTGGCTTTAAAATAAAATCATTTTCAGAAACAATTAAAAACTCAGAAATATCTCCTTTAGATTTTATAATAACTAAAACAGGAACCTCATATTTATTTTCAATAGATATCTCTCTTGAAGAACTAAGGCCTGGTTGGACTAACCCAAAAGTCAATGCACTATCATTTAAATCAAAGCCAATATGTTCAGAAACAATAAAACTTGCAAATATTTCTTTTTTTTCTAAAATATAAAAATTATTAACTAAATTGATAATTAAAAATATGACAAGCATAATTAAAAATACTAAAATAAAATAACTTACATAAGTTTTTGTGAATCTTTTATTTTTTTCTTCCATTTTTTTTAAGTTTATGTATTTTTACTATTAAACAAATAATTAAAATTAAAACCCCTATAATCAAAACAATACCTGCTGAACTTCCAATAATCAATAAAGAATTAAAACCTGGTTTTATAACATAAATGCTAACTAATTTATAGACATCTTTATTTTCATAAAAAATCTTAAGATTTGCAACATATTTTCCTTCTTCAACACTAGAAGCATCAAAAAATCCAGTAAGATTCGCCTTTTTCCAAGAATTTAAATTAATTGTAGGAGTCTTAAATGTATCAATAATTTTTCCATTATCAGTAACACTAACTTCTCCATAAATATTTTTAATCTCATAATTCCATAAACTTTCTATTTCAATCTTAAATTTATTTATTTTTCCCTCTTCAAATTCATTAGAATAATCAATTATTTTTATCAAAAGAGTTCCTATTCTAAATTCATCATCAATTTCTATAATTTTACCATAATCTACATTAACTGTAACAAAATAAGGTCCTGGTTTTAAGTCAGAGGTATCTATTGTGTCAGCAATAAGAATTCTTTCTTTGGATTTAATTTCTTGGGGCTCAATAACTTTTGTTTTTATTTTTTCTGTCCTTTCTTCATCATTATAAATATCAATTCTTGAATTAGGAAATATTTTTTCTGTCCCAAAGTTAAAAATTTCTAATTCAAATACTGCATCTTCACCCTCATTAATGTCTGCTATTTTAAAACTTGCTTCAGCATATTTTCCAGGATAAGGAACTAAAACATCAATAGGCGCTTGGATAACAACAACCCCCTTTACACCTGAATCAAATTCATCAACATGTTCTTTTGCACCAATAAGAATTCTGTGTTTCCCTGGAATTTCAATTTTATTTGGAAGTTTAATATAAACTTCAAAACTATCCCTACCTAAAACAGATTCTTTACTTAAATTAACATATTCTGCCAAATCTCCTTTTACATATAAATCTGTTATTTGTTCAGAACTTGCGGACACTATTTTAAAAGTGAATGTTTTTTCTATTCCTGGTTCAAAATAAAATTCTTGTTTTGCAGGAGAAATCCCTAAGGAGCCTGCATTTATTAATGATGATAATGAAACTATTATCAAAAAAACACCCAAAATCAATAATCTCTTTTTTATCATAATCTATTTAATCAAAATCTCTTTTTATAAGTTTCTAAAATAATCTAATTAATAAAACAATAAGAATAAAAATTAAGCAGCAGTTGCTGTTGCAGTAAATGTATCTGTTTGCTGTCCAACAGTAGCATCAGAAGGAATTGTTAATTTAATATCTATTGAAATTGAATCATGATCATTATCAAACCCAAAAGAACTACAAATTTCATCCCCAGGACCTGTATCATTAACAGCTACCCAATCACCAAGTGTAGCACTAGTACAACTATCTGTCTCAATATTGCTAACATTATAAAAATATCCTGGAGCTGTTCCACCTAAAAAACCAGCAGCATCTTTTCCACTTGCTAATTCAAGTGTAACATTAACATTTCCAATATTTACTATAACAAAATTATCTCCAGTTTCAGTCCAATTTCCAGTAGTTTTTGTTCCATCCCCAACAGTAGTAAGAATACAACTTGTCTGCCCAGCATCAACCTGCCCACTTCCAAAATTAATAAGCTCTGTTGTAAATTCAATATCTGCTCTTGATTCAATTGTAACATTAACAATACCAGTATCAGTAACTCTTCCTGTTAATCTAACACCTATATTTGCAAGAGAAATAATTATTACTAAAATTGCAACATATCCAATTAATGTGGTTATGTCTATTTTTTTACCCATTTTCATTTCCTGTTGTGGTTTTATCTTCAGTTATTGGTGGGAGTATATTAATCCCAACTTCTCCTGCACCCGCCCCAGAATTTTCAGGAGCATTTGTAGAAATTTTTTCTCCTAATCCAAATTGAACATAAGCTATAGAAAAAACTGCAAAAGCTATTGCAATAATAACCAAAATAATAACCGTTTTTTTTGATAACCCTTTTTTCATAATAATAATAATAATAATAAGTTCTTTATAAATATTTGTTTTTTTTAGTTTTTCTGATTTTTATATTTTAAGAAGAAAAATAATTCTATTATGAACCTAAAGTTAAGTGCCCCTGCCGAACTTATAAAGGATGTTGACTTTCCCTAGGAATTATTTTTTAATCCAAAAAATAAACTAATAATTCAAGGAAGGACTATCTCCAATAACTCTCGGGATCATAATATTTGCAGTCTCCTTAACATTATTATCTTGTATTGTAAATTTAATACTTGCCATATTTCTAAAATTTGTAACTTCTGCCTTAAAATCTTTTAGATTAGATAATTGAATTAATTTAGACAATAATGCTTTCAAGACTTTAGAGGCCTCTGTTACTTGTATAGCTACTAAATTATCTTTCTTATCAAAATCAAATACAAAATTTCCAGTTTCAACAGCTCCCTCTGATTTAGAATTATCTAAATAAACAAACAAATCATCATTTTCAGAATCATAATCAAAATTAAACTTTTTCATTTTCTTTCCAATATCTTTTGCCAATCTCTATTTATTTTAATAATTGTAACTATAATAACCTTTCCGTTTACAGTTAAAATATATCTATGAGATAAATCTTTTGAGTAAGCAAAATAACAATTATATTTTTCTTCGTTATGTTTTTGAGATTCTTGTTGTTCAATAAAAACCAGTTTTTCAGGATTTATTACATTATTTTTAACTTCATCTAAATCAATTTGCCTAACATAGGCCTGAAGTTCTGCATGTTCAGTTATGATAATATCCTCCTTATCATATCCTGCAAGTTTATTTTTTAATTCTTCCAAATCCATTAATAACATAAAGTTATATCAATTATAAATCTATCTTAATAATCCTCCCATGAACCTAAAGTTGAATGCTCCCTGGCGGTCATTGAACCCTTTCGGCTTCAAATCCAGAATAAATATTTGTGTCATCTTTGATGACAAATATGCCCCTGCCGGGATTTGAACCCGGGTCTCCGCCTTGAAAGGGCGGGATGCTTGGCCACTACACTACAGGGGCATAAATTAATGAGCTAATTTTGGTTTTTAAAACTATTGATTTTCCCGCCCCAATAACTTTTTAATGCTTTTTTACTGAAAATCTTCATGGTAACAAAGAAAACAAAAGCACTAGTTCTATTCTCTGGAGGACTAGATAGTAGACTGGCAATAAAACTACTTCAAGAACAAAACTTAGATGTAGAAGCAGTTTTCATAAAACTACCTTTTGGGGGTGGATGTTGCAATAACTTTAGTTGTATATTCAATTTCTCACAAGTATCTGGAGCAAAATTACATACAATTGATGCTTCAAAAGGGGATTTGTTCCAAGAATATATAGAAATAATAAGAAAACCAAAACACGGTAGAGGAACTGCACTAAATCCTTGCAAAGACTGTAAAATATTTTTATTTAAAAAAGCTAAAGAATTAGCAGATGAAATAGGTGCTGAAATAATTGCAACAGGAGAAGTCTTAGACCAAAGACCAATGTCTCAAAGAAAACCTGCATTATTATTTGATGAAAAAAAGGCAGGACTTGAAAATAAGATTCTTAGACCACTATCAGGCAAAATTCTTCCACCAACAGAATATGAGAAAAAAGGTTTGATTGATAGAGAAAAAATGTTAGACATACAGGGAAGACAAAGAAAAGTTCAGATGGAATTAGCTAAAAAATATAAAATAAAATATCCTATGCCTGGTGGCGGATGTTTATTATGTGAAAAAGCCTATTGTAAAAAAATAAAACCATTATTAGAAAAACCAAACATAACAGAACAAGACATAGACTTAACAACTGTCGGAAGATATCTCAATAACGGAAAAATAATTTTAGGAATAAATAAAGATGAAAACAATATGTTAGAAACTATTCAAAAAAAGTATAAACAAGGTATCCTAATAGTGCCACAAGAGCCTGGGCCAACAGCATTTATTCAAGATAAAAAATATCTAGAGGAAGCTAAAGAGTATATTTGCAAATATTCTAAACAGCAAACCAAAGGATTTGAAATTAAAAAAGCCTAACTAAGCCCTAACTTCAATCAACCTTCGCGTTTTCATTAGATCTTCTTGTATTTGCAAAAATCTTTGACCATCTACTATCGACTTCTTTTCCCTAAGCCCTTGTAATTCAATAAACATGTTTCTAGCTCGTTCTATTTCCCCTTGATTCATTTTAATATTTCTTATCTCCCCCTTTCACCACTCTCTTTTTTTTCATACTCTCTCTTTCCCCAAAAGAAACCCCTTTTTCCTCCAAAAACTGCATAACAGCTCTATCAACTAAATTTCTTTTACTTGGAAAATTAGACATATTTTTCTTATTCAATCTAACAAAATCTTCAACTTCACTAATTAGCCATTTGCTAATTTTTACAGTAGTTTCTTGTGTGGTTGTCATTTTTTGTTTTTGGTCAAGCTTTTCTAAAGCTTATTTTTTTTGGTTTACCTTTTTTCATAAAAAGGTACTTTTTACGTCAACACTTTTGTATCAAAAGGGTTGTTTATTCGATTTTTAGTTACTAATTGTATACAAAAAGTAACCTACTCTTTATAAAT
>Ga0075122_10001227_pt1 | contig 18543 bp, 21 predicted proteins | sample AntAceMetag02UKB_FD_69790 | JGI IMG/M metagenome (GOLD analysis project Ga0075122, IMG submission 69790) | Saline lake microbial communities from Ace Lake, Antarctica - Antarctic Ace Lake Metagenome 02UKB | ecosystem: Environmental > Aquatic > Non-marine Saline and Alkaline > Saline | place...
CCCCCTGATAACAAGGGATTCAGGAGATCCAACTCCGGTTTCCGGAACCTAAGATCCAGGTTCGAGTCCTGGTGAGGCTACCAACTATTTCAATCACTTACACTCTTTTCTCTTCTAAAATTCCCTTATTCATCAATTGTCATTTATCAACAGTTTTATTGGGTTTGCCGGTGATAGGTTGCCACCCAATTGACATTTTATTGACATTGGGTGCCTGGATTTTTAGTAACAAAATCATGAGGGCGGTTCGTTGTATATCAGATGAAAAATACCAAGTATTTGTTAGTGCATAAAGAGATTTTACTTTTCAACAAATGGATTTCACGAAAGTGATTAGATATGAAGTATGACAACTCCAGGAATCCGTCCTTCCATGGGCCCTTCTTTAGCAGCCCTTTGCCGGACAAGTCCTTCTTCATTTTAACAGCTCCGGACCACCGCTTATTGTAGAGATCCACCTTGTCATCCAGCGTTTTACACTGGATGTCGGTAGGGGTCTCGCAGTGGCAGTTGATACAGACATTTCGCATCAGCTGGTCACCCTTCTTCCTATCGCCCCGGTCACTTCTGCCGATACCCCAGAAACTCTTTGGACCCCCAAAGAAAATATAATTACGCAAGCCTGACCCCAAGATCTAAAAAATTACAATACCAATCCGTTAAATCCGCTAACAATCAACAATTACTTGCCATTTGTCAATTGATTCCTACCGTTCGTCATCTAATGCTTTCCATTAACAAGGGATGTGATCGAATGTTACCTATGATTTTATAAACGTGTAATACACCACAATCAAAAAATGAGAATACATTTGGAGGATACAATGCGTATAACAAGACTTGTTAATCTTGGCATAATTATAGTCACATTATTTGCAATCACTAACTGTAAAGACTACCATGAACCGGAATTTAGAAATGGGGACAGCCATGATGCAAAAGCTGAATTGGTGGTGTCACCAAGCAACCAGGTCGCTGTTGGTACCTCAGTTGTTTTCGACGCATCGGCATCTTTTTATTCAGATGATAGAATAGAATGGTATCAGGATGATATATCAATTGAGTCCTGCCACCAAAAAGATACCTGTATCATTGCTATGGAAACCGTTGGACAAACGATAATTAAGATTATTGTCAAAATCACCAATGTCGAAGTATTAGGTAATGAAATAATGGAAGAAACCGAGGATGAGGCAGTCGTTTCCATTACAGTAATTTAGGCGTGGGAGGACTTGATTCTAAGTCTTAAGAGAAGGTGTCTCTTAGTTGATCTCAATAAGGACAGATCCTCATGGCGGGTCGAGTTGACCCACAACTCAACTTCCTTTCCAAATTCCAAACTTTTTTGACAGGTTGTGAAGAACCTCATATAGAGCACTCCTGGCAATAACATCATAACGACATTCCTCATTTCTACACCTTGAAATTCCCCTGATTTCAGTTCAATCTGTTTCCCTAGGCGGGTTACAACGACCCACAATTCAAGTTCTAATCCTCTAAAATCCATTCAAGACCACTCATAGACCCACCCTAGACCTGACTTTTTTATAAATCTCCCATTCCTCGACAACCAGATCGATTTGTGATAGTGCGATTGAAAAGACAATTCAGTAGTCTAGCTTTTTCCTAGGTCGCGTCATGAAAATGAATTGGAGCTGTAAGAAGTCGAAACTAGCCAGCGTTTTTCAGAAGATCTGTAATTATTGGAGGATTATCTTATGAGTAGAGCATCAAAGAGTATGTTCGGATGCAGTGTTTATCTTATTATAATTGGGATTACTTTTTTATTTTTTCCCCATGTTCCCTTTTATTATCTTGGCATTGATTCACCGCCTGACTTAATGTCTCGAATGTGCGGTATGGTCTTTTTGATTGTTTCGTATCTTTATCTAAGAACATCGTTTAAGGGCGATGAAATGAAATTTTTTTACAAAATTACAGCCCAGGAAAGATGTTCGATTCCATTTTTTTTGACGATTTTTTATCTATTGGATTATGGAAATTGGTCGCTGTTATTTTTTGCCTCAATCGATCTAGGACTCGGTTTATGGACTTTTATCGCACTGCATTTAGATGAGAAGGAAATTCCAGCGTGATGTTTTTCTTCGGCAGAGTTTTGAAGAGATGGATCTGGGATCTGAATTAGTAAGAGAAGGTGAAATATCTGGAATGTGGAAAGGGGGATCACTACTTTAAATATGCAGATTACCTGACCGCAGGATTTAAGAAACACCTCGCTAAGATGGGAGTAAAAGGGATTAAACCGTTGCATGGTTCTCGGGCTACGGTTGCATCAAGGTTGCTGAATGAAGAAAACTATGATGTGAGCCATGTTCGGGATCTATTGGGTCATTCAGATATCAAAACGACTTTGGGATATAAAAAGAAGGATTTGCCGACATTGAGGGAGGCTGTTTCGTCGTTGTCGAATGGTAAGAAACGAAAGAAGAAATCGTAGATGTTCCCGCCCCACCATAGTCCTACCTCCAGTTTTTTCTGCACAGCTTGAATCGGTTCAGAATTCTGTGACAGGATTGGTTTGTTTTGGATTTTGGATCGATGTCCCAATCAACAGGTTTCTTGGTTCCCTTTTCTCCAAAAATTGGAGACAATATTCTCTTAAACACAATTATCTCAATAAAAGAATGGGCTAAAGACTAAACAAAGATATGAGTAAAATGATTTGTTACTGCTACGAGTTTACGGCAGAAGACATCGAACAGGATTTTTTGAAGAACGGAAAATCGCTAATTCTTGAAAAGATCAAGACAGAAAAGAAACAGGGTAAATGCCAGTGTGCAACTTTGAACCCCTCTGGAAAGTGATGCCTTGGGGATGTCCAACGGGTTTTGGGCACTGTAGGGAACAATGATGATACTCTGATTAAACTCTAACTCGCTACGGTCAGAAACAAGATTGAAAAAGAATTGGATGTCAATATCTCGGCTAATTTGGATTATCCTGATTGGTTTTGTTGTATAGCTTTCATCGACAAAGACGGGAAAGTAAAGAGTATCGCATACGGATTTCGACCTTGGGTTCAGGCCTACCTTCTTTGGTGGATCTGATTTTTAGATTTAATGATGTTTGGAGTTGATTCACGTATCAAAACAGACCATTCAACTCGATTCAGATCAACATAGGTTACACCGAAAAAACATCCAATAAACATTGGCGTGAGCTGAGTGGAAAAAGATCAATAGTTTTATTGTGTTGAAGATTACATAGCGGGTCAACTGAACCCACAACTCATCTTTTTTGAATTTAATGGGGAAAAAAACTGATCACCTCCACCAAAAAGCCCCGTATTCCTTCCATATTAGTCTCTTCAATTGATGTAACTACTTCGTTTCATAGCTATTTCTTTGTTTGTTAAGATTTTTATCAGAAGATTCGTATGTCCCGGTTGTTCACGGTAGTGCGTTTAATATCGCTACAGAATGGGTTAGGAAGGGCTGGGAATTGGGCTGAATTTTATTCGATACCTAAAATTTTGGCATATAATCTTTGCAACTTATGTTTGGTTGCCATAGGATTCACTGGTACGGTATCACCGGTATATCCCACCAGAGAACTTGATTCTAAAACGGTATGAAACAAGGGATATTTAAATTGGTAAACTTCTGGATGCTTTTCAAAGTGCACTCTTTAAATCTATCCCTCTATATCGTTCGTTTAGAAAAAACCAAATCTATCCTAATACTAAGCCAATAATTTATATCATATCCCGGTAACCACATGAAAAAATCCCTTTTTAAAAGAGAAATTGACGCTCTTCCTTGCAACTCTGCCTGTATTCGGCATGAATTTGAATAACTCCTTCTAATAATGTATTGATATGAGATCAATAAACCTGTCTAATTTGAAAACCTGTTTGTATCTTTTCAACGGCACCTTTGCCTATTTGGGCAAGTTATCCGATACTGATTTCCATGGTCATCATGCACTTCAAATCAGCATCTGTCTGAACAATCCGTTTATACTGGAAACTGAAAATGGGTTAAAAAATATCAGGCGATCATTATTGATACGGATGTCGTTCATAAATTTGACGGGTTGGACGACTGGCACCTGATTTTGTTGATCGACCCAGAACATGAGAACGTCTCTCAAATTAAAAAGAACATATTATTTGAACAGACTGCTGAACCGGCCTTTGATTTGTTGGAACCACATGTAGATGTGATTGTTCAGCTGATGATGCAAAAAGCAACCTGCAACGCGGTTAACAACAGTCTGAATTCCATGTTGACGAAACTTTCAGGTTCAATCCCAAAAATTTATGAAAGGGATCAACGGATTCGCAAAATCTTTAACTATGTTGAGAGTCTTGAGGAAAAAAAGGTATCAATAAAAACGCTAACAAACCTGGTGAATCTGTCTGAAAGCAGGTTGTCCCATTTATTTAAGGATCAGACCGGTATCCCTATACGCCGGTATATATTGTGGGTCCGATTGATGAGTGCCTTAAAAAGTATTGTACTAGGGCAGTCCATGACAAATGCTGCGCTTAGTGCTGGATTTTCTGATTCCGCCCATTTTAACCGCACCTTCAGAAATATGTTCGGTGTTTTCCCGTCAACTTATGTAAAAAAGAGAAAAGACAGCAGGTTTATTCAATTATTCGATTGTTCCGGATGATAGTTTTAGAAAAAATCTTACATCATTTGTAACTATTCAGTGGGTACTCCACCGAGGGGATTGTGCTGAATAGATACCATCATTTTTTCTAAAACAACGGAGGTGTTGATTATGACGTTTAGAATATCCCCTTTATGGTGGCCTGCTCTAGCCTTGGTATCCCCTTTTGTGACGCTGTTTCTTATCGTCCGCAACAAACAGTATCGAAAAAACCGGAAACTGGCCCAACAGGTGAATCATAAACGGATCGAGCAGGCGACTGCTCTTGATCTTCCCGAACTGGAATACTTGGAACTGACGGTCCTGGTTGAAGAGAAAAAAGAAGACGGATTCATCGGAGATGCAGCTGTATCCTATCTTTTTCGGACCAACTTGGGGTCTTTGCTGTTTGATGTGGGTTTCGGCTCCAAACGACCTGCTCTTTCACATAATGCGGAAAAACTCGGATTGGATTTAGATGATGTTGATGCACTTGCAATTTCACATTTGCATCCTGACCACATGGGGGGAATGGGTGCCACCTTAAAAAAGCAAGTTGCCTTGCCGACAAGATCGGAAGGCAGTCAGGGAAAACGTACCTGTTTCCTACCGGACAAGGCTTCTTCCAAAACATTTTTATGTGAACTTGTTAAAAACCCACAGCTTTTAAGTGGTGGCATTGGAACCACCGGCCCACTTGCCCGAAGTCTTTTTTTCTTAGGGTATACCGAAGAGCAGGCCTTAATAGCCAAGGTCAAAGGCAAAGGGTTGGTTGTTATTACCGGGTGCGGACACCCCACTGTCAATGTGATCATGAATATGGTTTCCCGGATTTCAAAAGAACCAATCTATGCATTCGGCGGTGGATTGCATTTTCCGATTACTGCGGGAAGAGGGAACCGCGCCGGTATCCAGATCCAGCGGCTGATTGGCACAGGTAAACCACCCTGGGGAGTCATTACAGAAGAGGATATGAACAAATCCATAAATATCCTGAACCAGATAAGGCCAGAAAAAGTATTCCTCTCGGGCCACGATAGCTGCGACCATGCATTGCAACTGATGCAGGAAGGGCTTCACGCGGAAACTATGGTACTGAAAGCCGGTGCAACCTATAATTTTTAAAGGATAATTATGGAAAATAGCTCAAAAGATTCCGCGACTATTCGCATACCACCACCCCTGTTTTTCTTTGCTTGTCTGGGATTAGGTCTTTGGCTGGAATACGTTTTCCCCATTCACCTAATCAGACTTTCACTGATACCTCGTATTATTACCGGGTGTATTTTTATAATTATTTCCGGCTGTATTGCAATCAGTTCATTTATAGTACTTATCAGGCATAAGACTCCATTCAGTACCGACAAATTGACAACCAAGATAGTTACAAAAGGTTCTTTTCGATTTTCTCGTAACCCACTGTACCTTTCACTACTACTTTTGTTATTTGGAATTGCTGTGTTGATGTTGTCCATTTGGCTATTCTTCACAATACCGATTCTGTATATCCTCCTTTTATTCAAAGCGGTGAAACCTGAAGAGAGCTATCTGTCACAAAATTTTGGAGAAGAATATCTGGAGTATTCAACAAAGGTGAGGAGATGGATTTAATGAAGATCTTGAAATTATTACATATCAAAATAGTTACACACATTTAACAAATGCATTAACAAGAACATCCAGACGTATTGCTTGTGTCTGGTTCAGCCTGCTGCCCTGTAATCCAGGGTTTCGCTTTTGTACATACAAATTTGAATGTATTTATTATAGAAGGAGAACTCATTTGCTTAAGACAACTATTAATCAACCCGGAAAACCAAATAAAGCTCTGATGGCGTTGAGCATCTTGCAAGGATACATCAAGAGTCCTATGTGGTTCTTATTATCTACTCTGCTCACCCTTCCAAAATTCAAAAAACAACTACCTAAGGATCTACCCAAGGAGTTTGTTGAAGTCACTGCGTTTCAGACATGGATGTATATTCGGCTGAAAGAACGACTGGGGAAGAAAAAAGCCTACGAGATTGTGCGGGCCTTCATCCTTCCCGTTGGATTAGCAGTCCAACAGGGTAATTTTCGGAATGTAGAAGATTCACGCACCTTCGAGAACTTAATTGAATACCAACAGCGGACTAATCGGGAAGGCCCTACTCGCTGGAATAAAATGGAGGTAGTAGAACAAAGCGACCACAAATATGAATTCCATGTCAAAAACTGCATGTTCCACGATTTCTTTACTAAATTGGGAATTCCTGAATTGACCAAATTGATGTGCGAAGTGGATAACGCTATTTTTAATACCTATCTACCAGAGGAAGTGACCTTCCACCGCAACGGCATTGGAAATCGAATTGCAGATGGTGCATCTTTTTGTCACTTTGTTGTTGAGCGCTATGAACAACATAAGTAGACTTAAAAACCTGAGCCGAGCTATGGAAGGATAGAACACAATCTGTAACATAACCGGCTAACAGCCACATCATGTGGGACCGATTATTCAACTCTATTGGAGATAGTCAGGTTTAAAGGAATTGTAACGGAGTCAATTTGATACTTAAAATGATGGCCGGATTTTCGAATTCTTCAGTTATCAATTTCATTTCAATCTCCAATAAAAAATAATCAGTGGAGATGATCCCCACTGATTAGGCAGTTACCCCACCAGTTTACTTCTTCTTTTTCTCAGCCTTTTCTACTGGCGGTGATTTTCCCTTCTCAGGAATATCAATGCCATTTTCTCTTGCGAGACTGGCTGACATGATGACTCCAACGAAATCATCTTCGCCCACCTTCTCGATGAGAAATATCTTCCCTTCGATATATTTGAGATCCAAAATTACAGACCCGAGTCTTTGACGAACCTCTTTTGATGTCACAATTTTTGTTTCCATGTTCTCTCCAATTTGAATTTTAGGTTAAGTAACTGACCGATTTAGAATATCTATCTCAAACCGCTGTAACGGTCCTCCATAAATATCAATCCAATTTTCAGAAAAATCACTCCAGAATTTCCTTTTGTAAGAAATAAATTTCAGCCGTTTACCTAGAGATATTCATTGATATAGAAGCGTTTGCTTCGGTTGCAGTTGTGTCAGCAACTATTCAAAACTCAGCATACCGTCGTTATTGGTAAAGTATCGACGGTAAGCAACTAATGTAGGAAACAATGAATGAATTACAGAAGTGGAATGGAAATCAGGAATTGCAGTTGCCGAGTGAGATGAGGGGACCGTTGATATCAATTAGCCAATGTGAACGCGAAATTATGAATCATTGACCGGAATGTGTTGTCGATATAAGCCATGAAATAAATGCAAAGGTTTTCCTTCTATGGACAGTTGGAAGACTTCTAATAGGCGTGAAAATATTATAAATATCAGCGTATAGGATCTAATTTACATACCGCATCATCCCTCCAATAAACATTCAATCAACACTTGATCAACCATCCTCCCCGGCAGACCCCAAGTAATAAGGGATTACAGACTTAAATCTCCGGTTTCCGGAGCCCACAACTCATCTTTCTCTCCATATCCCCTATATTTTTCCTTTGTTGAAATTGTCCGACAGCATCTCTGGCAAGCACATCCTATCGACAGTTTCTATTTTTTCTCGAAGAAGTCTCCTTGAAATCAGTTGTATCTGTTCCACTTAGCGGGTTGCAGTGACCCACATTCCATCTTTCTGCTCTATTTCCTCAAGAATTTTCTGATGGTTAAAGTCGTCAGTCGTAGCATTCCCGAAATGCACACTCTCTTGACAATCTGCAATCTCCAATGTGATCCTCCTCCGGCCAAAATAAATCGAACATCGAAGTAAGCTGTTTCTTCCCGATGTAATTTTTCCGAGGCTGATTTCTCAATCAAAATTATATTTGGTTTCAATCGAACAAAAAGACGAATCGGGTATACAATCTGTGGGGCTCGGAGAAAGTTCAATATTTCATCCTGATACGATTAATCATGTTTACTTTCAGTAGCTTTTCTTTTAAGGGTCAACCCAAAAATACATTGAGCGGGTATCTCTAATTTTGCAGGTCATTTCAAATGGATGAATTCACAGAACTCTTAAAGAAATTTGATGATTCTCCTGAACCGGTTCCAACACCACCATTAGGAAAAGTGCTGGTCATTGATGATGACCCAAACATAAGATAGGGTTTAGAGAGAACGCTTCAGCAGGTGTTAATGCCTTTGAGGATGGCGGTGGGGACTATCTGAAGGTTGGTCTGGCTGAAGCAGGGCTGCAATTCACGGCCGGAGCGAACTCTATTGATGACGGTGGAGCGGGAGAGTACAGCGAAACGGCGCTGTCTGTCTTGTATGGAGGAAGCTTCGGTGATATCGAAGTGAGTGTCTCAATCATATCGGTTTTGGAAAAAGTGGATGAGAAGCGCTATGCAACGGGCAAAGATGGTGACCATGATGGGAAATCCAAATCTGAAACGACTGCTGCCATCGAGTATCATATGGGGGATATGAATATAGCCCTGAATATTGATCAATACACGGTTAAGAGTGGTGATTCGACAGTTGATGACGAAAAACAGGCTTGCCACTGGATGCATCATTGCATTTGGTGAGGCGATCTCTGCCGTCGTCATCGTATATGCAATCTACTTCCTGGCATTGGGTCGACTAACCGCCTCTTTTCAGAACGTGGAAAAACAGATTCGTATGGTCGCCTATATCTTGACTCTCATACTGGGCAGCGCACTGTTTTTCTATCGCCTGGTCCGGCATCTGCCACTTTTTCGAAACGGTTCGCAAACGCCCGATCACAGCCCAATCGGCATTCAGGTCTGTTTGTTGCTTCTTTACTGGGGTTGATTCCCTGTCCTGGTGTTGTTGGTTTTCATGTTGACCACTCACCTGCCGGTCTGGGGGCTGGTATTCGTTTTCAGTATGGCTTGCGGCATGGAGGTAACCATTTCAACTTTTGCAGTTGCAACCGTATCAGCAAAATCACGCCTGATCCCGGCTGTTTTCGGGACATCGAGACGACTGAAGATTGCAAAAGCCGTAACTGAGTTATCGGGAGCCGGGATGATCGTGATCCTGGCAGTACTGATGTTGGCCATCTGATTCCTTTGTTTCCATATATTTGCTGAGAGGTAATGCGGCGCAACCAGGTCTCTTGTTGAAATAACCACCAATACAACGCTGAAAATGACATCAAAGCGGACTTCAGTCAATGCTGACACTGCTGGAAATCCTGAATTCCAACGGTATTCAGCTTTAATGAAAGCCTCGTTCCTTGCCATTGCGATCGACTTGGGACTGATTGCTTTTAAATATGCACTGTTGCTTTTCACTGGCAATACACTGCTACTGGCTGACGCCTTCCATTCAGGCGGAGATCTGGCAGTCAGCCTGACAATCATGTTGTCTGTCATAGTGAGCTATGGTTTTCACAGTAGCCCTCGTGCCAAGAAAATTGAAACGCTGGTCGTCTTCATCATTGCCCTGTCCCTCATTGTGGGAAGCATCCGGATGTTCTGGTTTGTTTTTTCAAGCCAGGATACGGGTTTTATTGTTTCGTCAGACATCCCGTCGGTCGTTGCCATCCTGGGGATTTCGATCGTTCTTCTGGTTACCCTTTATACATCCACTTTTAAAAAAAGGATCGGGAAAACGCACGATTCAGACCTCTTTTACGCAGAAAGTGATCATACTTATTCTGATTTTCTGACTTCAGCTGGCGTCTGGGTATCTCTGTTACTGGGTTATTTCGGATGCCAGGTTACCTGGGTCATGTCGATTATCATATCGGTAATTGTATTTCTGATTGGTGTCAGAATGCTCTCTAAAGTCTGGCGATTGTCCGATATCAAGATCAAGAGGCCTTTTGGAAACAAGGCATTTATCAGCGAATCCATACGGGAGCGTATACGGCAACTAGGCCATTTTACCGGATCCTGTATCCGGCGGTTTAACAAAACGGCATTTGTTGTTCAGCGGTTCCCCGCCACCATTATTCTGAATAACCTGAAAACACACTTGCTGATCAACGGCGTGCTGATTATCCTGCTCTACCTGGGAACTGGATTCTACCTGGTTAAGCCGTACCAGACAGGTCTGAAACTCTTTTTGGGTCAGGTTGTGGAAAACAACTAGCCCGGACTTCACTATCACCCCCCGCGTCCCTTTGGCACCCGGGTCCTGGTTGATACCTCGGTCCCTATCCGGTTGGAGAGTGGATTTCGAACAACTATCAACACGAAAGAAAAGGAACCCGATATCTATCTATGGGAAATCCAGCATAAGGGGGGCCGATACCGAAAGGTGATGACGGAGGCGGTATCCATTTCCGGGGATGAGAATCTGTTGGATTCAAATTTCCTCTGTTACTACCGGATCATTGACCCTTTGAAATACGCGATGGACAACAAAGATACCCATGAAATTCTGCGCAGTCTTTTTACTTCTACGATCAATACCGTCATCAGTCGATACCCCATAGACTTTCTGATTACCGAAGGGCGTCAACGGGAAATCATTGAAGAGAGCATATCCGGTAAACAGCTCTTTATTATTCCCGGCGAAGCAAAACGACGCTATTATTTGAAGCCTTAATAAACCATGAATAAACCTACGATTGGACTTATTGGTCTTGTTGGATTGGTTGCATTGTTATACGCAACCTGCACATCGGTCATTACCCAAGGTGAATCAGCAGTGCTGCTGAATTTCGGCAAACCCATCAAGGTCATCCGGGAGCCGGGTCTATATTTTCGGTTTCCTTATCCCTTCAACAGTCTCGAGATCATTGACAATCGATTGCTTCTGTTGCAGCCAAGACCATCAGAATTCCTGACAGCGGATAAAAAAAACCTGATTCTGGAAAACGCTATCTGCTACCGAATAATCGATCCGATCCTGTTTATGAAAACCGTCCGGGATCAAAGCGGATTGTTGATTCCGTTTCCACATCCGGAATATACTACCGTTTCCCTTCCCCCATTGAAAAAACGGTCAAACTGCATCTCAGCAAAGTACAGCGGATGGCAGTTTATGACGAAAAGGCCCTCAGCCGGGTCTCCGCATTCAACAAACTGGCAAGGGAATATCACCGAAACCCATCCGTCATTGTCAATCAGAAATACCTGGAAACTATACGAGCGATTGCCGAAAAAGCGACCATCAGCCTCGACACAAAGCCTTTACAAACGATATTCTACCTGAACGGTAAAATGGATGTGGCTTTACCGAATTAAAAAGAAGAGAAGGCGGCCGACCGAAAGTAGCCGTTTTAAATTGATTAAAATACCGGAGAAAGAAGTCCGACAGCCAACCATTGGCTTGGCTGTCGGATGATTCCCATTCAAGCTAACCTTAAAGATTATGTTCAAAAAGAAAACCGGTTTCTGGTTGTTGCTCTGTGGGATATTTCCACTCCTCATAGCTATTAATACAGTTGTTGCAGAAGCCCATCCACATATCTTCATTGACAGTAGCATTGAGGTTGTTTTTGATGAGAAAGGACTTGCCGGGATGCAAATGACGTGGATATTCGATGAGATGACGAGTACGGGATTTTTTTTGGACTACGATACTGATCGCAACGGCTCTTTTTCGCTCAAAGAGAAACGAATACTAAAACAGAAGGCATTCGATTATCTTAAAAACTATGAATATATGACCCATATCGAGATTGATGGTAAGGTATTTACAATAACCTATGTAAAGAATTTCAACCCGGTGATCAAACATGACCGGTTGGTATACCGGTTCTTTATTCCATGTCATGTCACGGCGCATCGTCAATTCAAAAAAATATCCATCGCTGTATATGACGAAGGGTATTATGTCGATTTCAATCAGAATAAGAGATCAGTAAAGCTAAGGGGTAGCGATACATTTGAAACAACTACCAGATTTTGGACAAATCGAAATAAGTCTTATTACTTCGAACAGTTCCACCCTAAAGAATTTATCTTGAGTTTCAAAAACAGATGAGATATTTCCTGATTATTCTATTAGCAGTTATGCTCTCCGGCTGGATTCATCCAGTGAAAAGCTCTCCATTTCAGCGACCGACAGTTACAAAAGCGTCTGGATCCGGTATCGGAGTCATAGACCGCTTCCGTGAATGGTTAAACAAAGCACAACGTGATTTACGGCAGGCTGTGGCTGCAATGGCGCGAGACTTCAAGAAACAGAAATCCGCTCTGATACTTCTGCTGATTGGAAGCGGAAGCTTTATATACGGTGTCATACATGCGATCGGCCCGGGACATGGAAAAACCATTGTCATGTCTTACATGCTCTATGAAAAAAACCCAAGCTTGTCACGTGGTCTACTGGCCGGTTTTGTTGTTGCATTTGGAGAAGCTGTTTCAGCTATTTTAGTCGTTTACTCGATATACTACCTGGCGCTGGGTCGCATTACCTCCTCCTTCCAGCAAGCCGAAGGAAAGATCCGAACTGTATCTTACACCCTGATACTCATACTTGGCGTTATCTTATTCGCATTTCGATTATTCAACCTGATAACCAGGCGGGACACCAAATCTGTAGAGCACGAGAAAAAAAGGTTTAAGGGATTATCCGTTGTTGTCCTGTTGGGGCTAATCCCCTGTCCGGGTGTCATGCTGTTGTTGATTTTCATGCTGGCAGTCGGCTTACCCATCTATGGCGTGCTTTTTGCGCTGTGTATGGCTCTTGGTATGACCCTGACGATTTCAGGGTTCAGCATGCTCACAGTGGTTTCCAAATCGTGGTTTGTCAAGCTGGTATCAAAACGGTCACAAACGGGACAACGGCTTCAAACGATTGTTGAACTGTCCGGTGCAATAGCCATTGTCAGTATAGCCGGGATACTACTTCTTTCCAGATAAACGTCCTCATGTTGTGTTCAACTGACACTGCCGCTTTTATCTGATGTGGTCCAGTAAAAATGGATACATTTGAAGGCTTCCTTCACCATTGCCGATACAGAGAAAGTCGTGTTCATCAATATTTTTCGACCAAGGTAAGCAATGATTTCGATTTGCTTCTTCATTACGGTCAAATTTGCATTTGCAGTCAATAAAATTGGCTTAAAAGTGACCGATGTATATTATAGAACCGCTTTAGCATGCAATGGGGACTTAATAATCAAATATTATCAACTTATTGGCTGGTCCCATTATCGCTTGACAGGGACATAAGGACCCACAATTCAGCTTTTATGAATAAGATGGGGGAAAAATACCCATCATCCCCACCATTTTTCCCTCAAACCCTTCTATATTAACCACTTCATTTACTGTAACTATATCAAATCATGGCAATTATTTTGTTTAATAGGCATTTTGTTTGCAGATTCATATGTCCCGGTAGTTTGCTCTATTGCGAATTAAATAACTACAAAGGGGGTCTTTCTTAGACAGCCAAATGGATAGAATTTTTTCGATATGAACATACGGAGAAATTATCCACAAACTCACTCAATCGCTTCTGCACAAAGTTCAGAGCCCTCCCAATAGTCAATCCTTAGTGATCCCACACCGGCTTCTTTCTCCATTTTAATTTCGGTTTCGTCTTCTTGCCTGCAAAAGCGTACTCCCAGAAATACCACTTTTTGACATGCAGGAATTTTCTGATCGGCGTTTTTATCACCACCAGCAAGAGACCAATGGAAAACAGGCACCAGACAGCGGGCCACTCATTCAGATTATTGGTTAGCAGACTGGCCAGTCCTGGTCCGACAATTCCGTGGTACAGTGTCATACGCCAGGATCCATATAGCACCGGCAACACAAACGCCGGAATCGTATATCCCAGGGTATAAAGGTGGTCAATTCCATTGAGAGGAATGTTCCATGCGATATGCCAGCTTCCGTGAACCGAGCAGAGATTTTTTGCACAAATGGGTTCAACCCCCACCAGACATCCTCCTGACCATGAAAACGGATACAGTTTTACGATCATGAATACCGTACCAGCAAAACACACAGCATAGACAAAATAGGATATTTTCTCACGAATCCTCTCCGGGATGAAATTCATCGACACCATATTGATAAAGAATGGCTGAAATGAAATGTGTAAGAACCCGAGAACAGTTAACACCTGGTTGACTTCTGATCCACAGTTATCAATATAAGTATAGGTTATCGCTTGCAGTAACTCCATCAATGAAAAAAAGCCCAGGGGTATCCAGAGCTCTTTTTTTTCCCCTTTTAATGCGACATAGATTGTACTTGCCAGCCCGACCGTTGCAAGCACAGAAGACGCTTCACCACTCCAGCACATAAATTCACCTGTATTTGAGTAATCAAGAGTTGAACATGGCCCGTTCTTCCGGGAAATGGGAATGAAAAACATCCCCATTTCCCGGACAATTGGGTAATGGGGACATTATAACGCTTTATGGGATCTGAAATGTAAAACAAGCGTCATATATCCCAGTCCTGTATCATGGGCTTTGTTCAAGAACATCGACTGATGTGGTGGTGCAAACGAAGAGTCAAAAAGGGGGTTGTTGGGGGCTGGGAAAGATATAAATAACCAAAATTACAGTTATCTAGCTACTATACCCAGCTTAAAAATCCAACATGGTAAAGATGTAGCCAGCTGAACGGACACTTTTTATGTAGATCGGATTTGAAGGATCCGGTTCAAAATGCTTCCTAAGGCGCATGATGAAATTATCCACCGTCCGGGTTTCCATTTCCGCACTAACCTGCCAGACCTTATCCAGTAACTCCTTGCGTGAGACAATCCTGCCGCGGTTAACGATCAGGTACTTTAAGGTCGATGCTTCATGAGCCGTGAGGGAAAATAGCCGGTTTCCTGAGCGGCTTTTCAGGTCGTTGAAGTTCACTTCATTGTCACCGAAATTGAAAATGGGATCTTCTTCGGAAAATTCACCATACCAGGACTTGCGCTTCAACATCCCCTTGATGCGTGCCAAAAGCTCCTGCAGATGAAAAGGTTTCGTCAGATAGTCGTCAGCCCCAATTTCAAGCCCGTGCACGCGATCCTGAAATCCCGTGCGGGCTGTCAACATCAGGATCGGCAAGCGTGGAAATTTGACTCTGATGTATTCTGCAATCTCAAATCCGCTGTAAAACGGCAGCATTATATCCAGGATGGCAAGATCAAACAGCTGGGAATCGAGGCTCTGTAAAGCCTTTTTTCCATCGGCTGCCCAGACCACCTGAAATCCCTCCTCTCGAAGGTTGTATTCCAGACCGACTGCGAGGTTTTCCTCGTCTTCTGCTAACAGGATCCGACTTTCCTGATGCTCATTGTTATTCATGTCTTTCCTCTCTTTGGAGTTTGGATGGTTGCAAGGCCGGAAACAGGTTGCCGATGGTCAGCCGCCTTGACTCTCGATAGACGGGCAACAGGATTCGAAACGTGGCGCCCGTGTTCTTGCCGTCGCTGGACAGGGTGATTTTGCCGCCATGTCGTCTGATTATCTCTCTGACCAGATAAAGCCCTAAACCAGTTCCCTTGACATTGGGAATACTTGAATCATAAATCCGGTGAAATTTGTCGAACACCTTTTTCTGCTCTTCGACAGGCACGCCGATACCGTTATCGCTGAAATCGATCATCATCCGCCTTGAATCACATGTTAAGGAAACCCTGATATTAGTTTTTTTGACTGAGTATTTGATAGCATTGTCAAACAGGTTGCTGAACACCGTTTTCAGCCCATTCAGGTCCACTTTGAGTTGATACGGTATCTGCCCGTCCACCGACACAGCATCAATCGGAAGACTACATTGTTGCCGTGTTTCTTCAATGATGCTTCTAATAGCCATTTCAGCATCCATGATTTCGCAGACAAAACCTGTTTTGGTCTGCTCCAGACCTGCAATTTCAAGGACTGAATCCACCAGTCGTGTGAGGCGATCCGTATCGCGTTTCATCATCGAGAAAAACGCCTTCTGCTTCGGCCTGGGAATGTCCCGGGCATCCAGGGTTTCCAGGAACAGCTGAATGGATGCCAATGGGGACTTCAGCTCGTGGGTGATATTTCCGATGAAGTTGTCATACATCTTGGTAACTCGCAACTGGATATTTAGATTTCTAAATATCAGAATCATCCCCAGGTAAATGGCGGCAAATAAAATACAACCACAGATTAACATTATTATGTCAGTCCTTTCCGCCATGACCTGAGGCGAAACCTGCTCTCCTGAATCGACAACAACAATTCGAATATAGCGAAATATCCACAGTCCGAGCAGCAAAAATAAAGCCAGTTGGGCAAAGATAAAAACAACCAGGTAGTAAAGCTGTGATCGCTGTTTTTTCAATTCGATCCTTCAGAAATCATCATTGGGAAATCGGTTGTAGGAATAGATGTCACTGTATCAATCAGTGAACACTTCAAACCGTTTTAGAAGATAATCAGCTTTTCAAGTCTAAAGAAATAAATACAATCATTCCAGCTCTATCACGGTTTTTTTACCGTTGTTTTACATACCGACGAACTCCATCACGAATACGGTCTTCTCTATACTCTTATTGATAACGAAATTTATATCTTGCCCATGATGCATTTGAGAGGTGATCCCGATTATTGAAAGCAAAGGAAGTGAACGAATCACTGGATCAGTTTATCCATTTATAAAAATAAAAATGAATTTTAGTCGGCAGTTCAACTTATTGCTATTATTTCGAAAGCCATACGATTAGTTATCTCCAAAAGACATCTAATCGACACTCCCAAATCCCTCCCCTTTGTAAGCCTTGGCATACACTGTCAACTGCAACTTGTCCTGACAATGAAGATATAGTGTTTGAGGTGATCCACCCCTTCCATCCGCTTTACAAGCAAGAATTCCACCTCATTACCTACCGGCAAAATTGGGAATCCCACCGGGTGTACTTTTACAATCATGAAAAGCGTCTTGTATCGATACCAACCAGATGGACCAGCGTTGTTCCACAAGACCCATTTGTTAAACAGGCAGCAGGAAGGTCCTTATTCAAAGTTACCGATCTTCTTCGGTTAAGTCATTTTATTGAAGGTTTTAATCAGGGAATCAATCAAATAGATCCAGATAATTCACAGGAATAGTTGTTAGGGGGAATTAGGCCGTTAAGTGTAATGTGATTTATGTCGCATAGAATATATTCGCACTTGGTTAATGCAATGCTGTACTTGTATATTGTATGTTTTTAAATGGTTTATAGACATATTTCTATTGACAATATTCAACAAACGGGGTAAATCACTTTACATTAACTCTCTAACCCTATTGAAATCCTAAAAAAGAGGATCACAATGAGCAGCAATGATGACCCAAAAGCGGAATCCCTGGCAAAATATGGGCTGCTAAATCCAAGATCACAGTCCGTCAAAGATGAGTTATTTGAGCAGTTTGAATTTTTTGATGCTCGGGATCTGCTTCAGGCAAAGTATGAGATGGTTCGCCGAGTTGAAAATGATGGATGGACTGTTACTCAAGCTGCCAAAACCTATGGATTTTCCAGACCAGCTTTTTATGAGGTGCAGCGGGAACTAAAGAAAAACGGTCTTCCCGGGCTGATTCCCAAACGCAGGGGTCCAAAATCTCCTCATAAATTATCCGATGAAGTGATGTTGTTTATAGATAGTGCGTTGACCAAAGACAAAAGCCTGAAAGCGCCAACACTGGCAACCATGATCGCGGATCATTTTAGTCTTGCGATTCACCCGAGAAGCATAGAAAAAGCACTGGCTAAAGAGAAAAAAAAGACCTCTCAAGGATGAAAAATAAGAATATTAACCCTGATTACCCAAACAGGAATTTGATCCATTCGGGATATGAAGTGCCCCTGTTAAGCGGTGATGGGACCACTAAAATACTACGAGATATTCTATCAGGAACACCTCAAAGCTGATCGAAATTAAACCGTTAGAGGTCCAATAAAGAAAAACGGAGCTAAATATCAGCGAAAATGGGCTTCTCCCTTGAAATACCAAATAGAAAACCAA
>Ga0075122_10001228_pt1 | contig 18541 bp, 13 predicted proteins | sample AntAceMetag02UKB_FD_69790 | JGI IMG/M metagenome (GOLD analysis project Ga0075122, IMG submission 69790) | Saline lake microbial communities from Ace Lake, Antarctica - Antarctic Ace Lake Metagenome 02UKB | ecosystem: Environmental > Aquatic > Non-marine Saline and Alkaline > Saline | place...
TGTAATTTACAACCATATATTTGGAAAAATAAAAAGAAAGGTGATTTTGTAGTTCATCCTCAAGATGGAAAGCTCGAGGCTTTTCTTCGTCCAATGGCAGGTAGAGGTATTTTAAAAGAAAAATATGAAGATCCTAGTATTTTTCCTTTTGAAGAAATGGTGGTTAGTTCCAGAAAACCTTTTGTCGTAGAAGCCGATGGTAAACAATCAAAGGAAACAAAAATTAAAATAAAGCTGGCCAAGAGTAGAATTAATATGGTAGTGGGTAAGGAAAGAAAATTTTAGCATTGATTTAGACTGATTTATACAGATAATAAATATAAGCGCGGGTGGTCCGTCTCCGCTCTGTACTTTGTCAGAGCTGCGCCGGATAAATTTCATTAAGATTTTATACAAAGTAAAAAGTCGGAGTGGTGAAATTGTAAATAAAAACAATATATTAAGCGCGGGTGGTGAAATGGTATACACGCTACCTTGAGGTGGTAGTGCCGAAAGGCGTGGAGGTTCGACTCCTCTTCCGCGCACGCTATGAAGATCCTTGACAAAGGGGTCTTTTTTTGTTATAATAGTCCAGTTCGTTACATAGTAGATGATCGTCCCAATTTTATTGGGAAGGAAAGTCCGAACTTCCATAACAGAGTAGTGGGTAACGCCCACCGTCCGTGAGGATAGGGAAAGTGCCGCAGAGACTATACTATCCTGATTTAATCAGGAGAAACGTGAAAAGTGAATGGGTGTTTTTGTTCTCGAGATAAAAGCTACCATTCTCGGTCCATGGTGACATGGATTCGTGGTAAACCCTACTTGGGAGAAAGAGCAGCGCTTGTAAAAGCGAAAAGTTAGCTCGTTTGAATCTATCAGCAATGATAGATCTAGAGAAATGATCGTCCTAGACAAAATTCGGCTTATAGCTATGTAATGAACAACTAAGAAATTCCCTAAAATAAGGGGATTTTTTAATTGTATCTTCGGTTGACTTGAAGGGATTTTTAGGCTAAAATATACTTATATTTTTATATTGTTTTTATGAAAAGATCAGAAGTAATACTCATGGTTTTGCAGGTGCCAATTGATTTTGTGTTACTTGTTTTGGCTGGAATATCAGCTTATTATCTCCGTTTTACTGACTGGGCTATCGAGTTGCGTCCAGTAGTTTTTGAATTGAGCTTGGTAGAGTTTAGTGAGATTATTTTTGTGGTAGGTATTTTGTGGGTATTAATTTTTGCAATATTTGGTCTTTATTCTGCCAATCAAAATAGGAAGCTGGCTCGTGATCTAATGCGTGTATTTTTAGCTTGTAGTGTGGGTTTGGGAATTATTGCTTTGTATGTCATGTTTGCTTTACAACAATTTGACTCACGCTTTCTAGTAGCTGCTGGATTTGTATTCGCGATTGTTTATGTGAGTATTGGCAGGATTCTAATGCGTGGTCTGAAAGGTTTGCTTTATCGTTTTGGAATTGGACTGCGTCGTGTAGTCGTGATTGGCTCAGAAGAAGTTACTACTAGTATTGCCGAGACTCTTCATAAAAGAAAAGAACTTGGCTATAGTGTGGTGGCGACTTATGAAAAATTTAACAATTCTTTAGCAAAAGAATTAAAAGGTTTAAAATTAAATGAAATCATTCTTACCAATCCGGGAGCCGACAGAAGAGAGACTTTAGGGCTTTTACACTTTTGCAATCAACATCATATTGTTTTTAAATATTCAGCTGATTTGTTTGCAACTTACAGTGCTAATATGGTGGTAACTGCTCTGGCTGGTGTACCAGTAGTAGAATTAAAACGTACAACCTTGGATGGTTGGGGTAGAGTCTTAAAACGTATTTTTGATATTGTGATGAGTCTGGTGGTAATTATTATCACTAGTCCTATCATGCTGTTGTCAGCTTTGATAATTCTAATTGAAACTGGTAGACCAATTATTTACAAAAATGAAAGGGTTGGTCTGCGTGGTAGAAAGTTTTTTACTTTAAAATTTAGATCAATGTTCCAGAAAGATTCGACAGGTTCACAGTTTGGTAAAGAAGGGCAAAAAGCTGAGATTCAAGAAAAGGAATTAATTAAAAAACAAGGTTCCAAAAAAGGACCAATTTACAAAATTAAAGACGATCCTCGAGTGACAAAGTTTGGTAGATTTATTCGTGCTACTAGTATTGATGAGTTACCTCAGTTTTTTAATGTTCTGGCTGGTTCTATGAGTATTGTGGGTCCACGTCCTCACCAGCCACGCGAGGTAGAGATTTACGAGGAGGAGTATCGCCATGTTTTCACTCTAAAACCTGGTATTACTGGTTTGGCGCAGATTTCTGGTAGAAGTGATTTGGAATTTGAAGATGAAATGAAACTTGATGTGTTTTATATAGAAAAATGGAATTTATTTTTGGATATTATTATCTTTGTTAAAACCCCTTTTATTTTATTTAAGAAAAGAAAAGTTTTGTAAGTATGAAGATAGCATTAGTACATGATTATCTAGCTCAAGATGGGGGAGCAGAAAGAGTCCTAAAGGCGTTTCATGAAATTTGGCCAGAGGCTCCAATTTTTGTTTTGTTTCATGATAAAGACAAGATCACAGATTTTGCTGAGGCTGATATTCGTGAGTCTTTTATTGCCAAAATGCCGTGGGGTAGAAAAAAATTCAAATGGTATTTTCCTTGGATGCCAAGAGCAACCGAGCGTCATAATTTGCATGGTTTTGATGTGGTGTTGTCTTCCACCTCTGCTTTTGCCAAAGGTGTTTTGACACGTCCTGAGACTTTGCATGTGTCATATTGCCATACTCCGACTAGATATCTCTGGACTGATACACACGAGTACATTGAAGATTTGAAATATAATAAATTAATCAAATTAGCTTTGCCAAGAATAATTCACCACATGCGCTTGTGGGATAAGATGAGTGTGGACAGGGTGGATCATTTTATTGCAAACTCGGGGACTGTCAGAAATCGTATCCAAAAATATTATCGTCGTGATAGTGACATTATTTTTCCTCCAGTTGATACTGATAAATTTAAAATTACTGATAAAGTGGGGGATTACTTTATTTCTGGTGGGCGTTTGGTTCCTTACAAGAGATTTGATTTGCTTATTCAAGCTTTCAATCGCTTGAAAATACCTTTGAAAATTTTTGGAGACGGCCCAGAATTAGAAAATCTGAAGAATATGGCTAAACCAAATATAGAATTTCTTGGTCGTGTGTCAGAAGAAGAGAAAGCAGAATTATTAAGTAAGGCTAGAGCATTCCTTCATCCGCAAGTAGAAGATTGTGGTATTACCCCAATTGAATCTATGGCTGCAGGCAGACCTGTGATTGCTTATGGTGTAGGTGGGGTGACCGAGACTGTCATTCCAGGCAAGACCGGAATATTTTTCAACGAACAATCCTGGGAGTCAATTTTGGATGCGGTGATTAATTTTGATCATGAACTTTGGTATCCAGATTATATTCGCAATTGGGCTCTAAAGTTTGATGAAAAGAATTTTAAAAGTAGAGTGGAGCGTCATATCCAAGATAGATATGATGAATTCAAACAAGGTTTAGAACAATGTAAGTTAGATATTAGATAGTATGAATATTGGAATAGACATTAGATGTCTAATGGAAAAAAATAGAACCGGCGTTGCTGAATATACGTTCGGTTTTTTAAACTCACTTTTTGAAAAAGACAGTAAAAATCAGTATTATTTATTTTACAATTCTAATAAAGATGTTTCAAAAAACATTCCCAAGTGGGGTCAGGAGAATGTTCATTTTATTCAGAAGAAATATCCAAATAAGTTGTTGAATTTTTTTGTTTGGTTGAGAATGATTAAGTTGGACAAATTAACTGAGAAGAAATTGGATTATTGGTTTTCACCAAATCTGAATTTTACAAATTTATCAAAAAAAGTAAAACATATTCAGACTGTGCACGATTTATCTTTTGAAATAATGCCTGAGTGTTTTACAAACAAACAAAGATTGTGGCATTGGTTTTTGAAACCAAAAAGTCAGTGTAAACGAGCAAATATAATTCTGACACCGTCGGAGAATACAAAACGTGATATTATTAGTAAGTATAAAATGGAAAGTAAAAAGGTGGAAGTACTTTATCCGGCTGTTTCATCACATATTAAACAAAATACAGTATCTAACAATTTAGATTTACCAGAGAAATATTTATTATATTTAGGCACACTCGAACCAAGGAAAAATGTTTTAAGTATTATAGAGGCTTATAAAAATTTTGAACTACGAACTCTGAACTTTGAATTAATTTTGGCTGGGAGTAGAGGTTGGAAAAATAAAAAAGTTTTAGAACAAATTGAAAATACCCCTGGAGTGAGGTATATTGGATATGTGGTAGAAGAAGATAAGCTTGGGCTTTATCAAAACGCTAGTTTGTTTGTTTATCCTAGTCTTTACGAAGGCTTTGGTTTGCCGGTTTTAGAGGCCATGGTTTCCGGTGTGCCAGTTATTACTTCCAATCGTTCGTCTTTACCAGAAGTAGTGGGGACAAGTGCGTATTTGGTAAATCCATATAATGTAGATGAGATTGAGAAAGGTATGAAATTGTTATTACCGGACCAAGATTTAAGAACTAAAATTATCGAGAAACAAAAAAACCAAGCAGAAAAGTTTACTTGGGATAAAACTACAGAAGAATTTTTAAATTTATTATGACCCCAGCACCACAAGGGTGCGGGGTAAAAAAATAGTAACATATTTATGAAAATAGGTATTGATTGTAGGATGTTTGGTCCTGGGTTTGGGCTAGCACGCTACACACAACAATTAGTTTTGCATTTACAAGAAATTGATCAGAAAAATCAGTATGTCTTGTTTTTAAAAAGTGACAATTGGGATGAGGTGGGGGAGAGTGATAACTTTAAAAAAGTATTAGCTGATATTCCGTGGTATTCTTGGGCTGAGCAAGTTAATTTTAAAAGTATTATCAAAAAAGAGAAAGTAGATTTGATGCATTTCCCGCATTGGAATGTACCGTTGTTTTATAACGCTCCATTTGTGGTAACAATTCATGATCTTATCATGTACAAATTTCCCCGACCAGAAGCTACTACACTTGGTCCAGTAAAATTTTGGTTGAAAGATAAAATACATCGTTTATTAATTAAACATGCTGTTAAAAAAGCCAAACATGTCATTGTGACCAGCGAGTTTACCAGGCAAGATGTACATGAGACTTTGGGGGTAGATTTAGAAAAGATGAGTGTAACATACCAAGCTCCTTTCAAAAGTGGTACAAACTCTGAAATACAGAATTTGGAAGATAAAAAATATGTTTTATACGTAGGGGCAGCTTATCCTCATAAGAATTTGGATAGATTGTTGCAGGCTTGGAATTTATTGCAAGAAAAGACTGGTGAATATCGATTGCTATTAGCAGGCAAAGAGAATTATTTCTATAAAAGACTAGAAGAAAAAATTGAGAATGCGCAGAATGTTAGGTATTTGGGTTTTGTCTCAGATGAGAAGTTGGTTGAGCTATACAAAAATGCTTCGCTGTATTCTTTCCCTAGTATGTACGAAGGTTTTGGTATTCCACCACTAGAAGCACAACAAAATGGTGTTCCTGTAGTATCCTCCAATGCGTCTTGTCTTCCAGAAGTATTAGGAGAATCAGCCTTATACTTTGACCCAGAAAATATAGAACAAATGGCCGAAATAATTGAAAAGGGTTTGTTAGACGAAGATGTGCGTCGTGAACTAAAACAAAATGCCAGAGAGAATTTGAAGCGATTTTCAAGTAAAAGATTAGCAGAGAAAACATTAAGTATTTATAAAAAATAATTTATTATTATATGATTGAAGGAAATAGACAAAATTTTTTGGAATCTGTACCTGAGGAAGCTTTAGCTGTTGTTGAAAATAAATTGGGAGGGGAGGCAGAGCAACTAAGTACTGAAACACAAGAACAAAAAGAAGCTGAGCAAGAACGTCAGCTAATTTTGGCTGAACGAATTGCTGAATTTGAAAAGGAAGTTCAGAATCGGGAAATAAAACAAGAAGAAGCTCTTGTCCAATTAGAATTTTTACAAGGAGAACTTGATGGTAAACAAAGTAAAACGCTTGGTAAAGTCCTTGAGTTTGTCAGTATCCAAAGATTAAAAAAACAAATTGATATACAGACTCAAGATGTAGAACAGATGAAACAAGATTGGCAAAAAGTTCATGAATTACTTAGAGACCTTGAAGATGAAGCGAACGATCAGTCGACATTGGAAGGTATAGAAGCTTCTATCAAAAGTTTTGAAGACAAAGTTTCAGAAGCCGTACAAGAATATTTTGAAGACAAAGAAACGAGAGACATTGGAAATGTATGTGCTGAACATAACGCTGTTTTTGTTCACACTATAGAACCATCCTCAGATAGAATGGGTCAGACTACAGCTTTGCGCAATAAGGGCGAAGGTATCGATTTTGCTCAGAAATTGAAAATGGTTATGGGTTTGCAACCTGATATATCTACTTCTAGTCTACGTTTGGCACAAGATGAGGATGAATTTAAAGATAAAACTTATGCTAGTTTATTCGGAGTAGTTTTGAAGGAAGGTTCTGTAAAACAAGCTAGTTCTGGCGATTCTGGGAGTGTTACTGTTGGAAAGGAGAGAATCCAAAGAACTGGTAATGCAGGAGAGGGAATAGATATAAAAACTGATATTGATGAGGCTGTGACTTCCAATAAAAAATCTGGTGGTTACAACGAGATAATTGTAGCTAAACCAGAAGTAGCTGGCTTGTTTATTACAGACGATAGTAAAACGGGTACAGGTAAGGTGAGTAGTGGTTATCAATATAAGGATGAAGTATTTGGTGTGGCACGAGAATTGGGAATGCCTATTTATGTGAGAGATGCTTCTACTAATCGGTTTTATGTGGCCGAAGAAGATGAACAGGGAGAATTGTCTTATGGAAAGGAAGTCACTCGTGAAGATATTATGAATACTGATTTTAGTTTTTCAGACGAACAGCGTGGTGAAGTTAGAGAAGAAATTTTTGAGGATTGTCCTTTTAATCTAAATATGGAAGAACAGAGAGCAGCTGATGAATATGAGACAGGAAAAGAAAAGTTTTCTGGTCTAATAAAAAATCCTCCAGAATATGGTGATTATCGGGCAGGTAGTCTTCCATCAGCAGAAGAAATTAAAAGTCCAGAAGATTTTATTAATGCTGTAAAGGTGTATTTTGAAGAGCAATTGCTTAAAGGAGTAAAAAATATTAAAGAGAGTGAAGATGAGTTGAGAGATGCTGAAGATTTGATAGCTAGAATAAATGCTCGTGTAGAAAAAGGAGAAACAGCAGATCCACATAGTGTAGAGATGGCAAATGACAAAAAAGCTAGTGCAATTAATAATCTCGATATTAGGAGAAAGTCTACTGAGATTAATTTTATGAAAACATCTTTCACTATAACTGGAGCAGTGGGGGGAGCATTGGAAGCGGGTAGGCCGGATTTGGCGGATCAATTTTTAGATATAATACAGAAAATTGATGAAGTTGCAAAAGAGCTTGATTTTAGTTCGTTAATTATTAGTGAAAACCACGATGAAATGCTTGATAGACGTGGAGTTAGAGATGGTAAATTCAGGATATCTCCAGAAGAGTTAGATCATATTGAGGCAAAGGATTAAAGTAAATTAAAAATAGTAAAAATCATCCACAGATAGGGTGGTTTTTTCTTACATAGAGCCAAAAAATATGGTATAATAAACCAGTAATAAGCAGAATATGCAGAGTAAGCAAATTAAGCTTTATTTTTTGTGATATAACTTAATTTGCTTACTCTGCTTATAACTTAATTTGCTGTAGAAATGGCTAAACAAAGCATAAAAAAAAGGAAGTGTTCACTCTGCAAAAAAGTGGGACATGACAGAAGAACGTGTCCCAGTCTAACAGAGAATACTTCTACAAAAAAAATAGTTGAAAAGATTACCAAAAAAAGTCCGGTAGTCTTGGTTCAGGTTGCCAAAGCTCACCGTCGTTCACCACATGTGGTTGATTTGAAACAAGAATTACCTAAAGATATTTGGAAAGATGTTAAGGCTTTTAAAGAAGAAGTTGTCGGAAAAGAAAGATGGGCGGAGTTGGATTTTGGGGGAATGGTTAAAAGAGCTAATCAGACTCCAGTAGTGAAACAAAAAAATAAAAAACAAAGAGTCGTTAGAAAAAATATAAGCAAAGAAATTGGACAGAAATTAAAAATAAATTTAACAAAAGTTAAACAGAATTTTTTTGATAATTACCAATCTGCAGTTTCTGGTTTGAAGTCTGCAATTCCGAGTTTAAATTATCAGAAACTTGCATATTCTAGCATTGCCTTGTTTTTGCTAGTGGCTATACCTTTTCCAGCCATAGGTTATTACAATGATATAAAAGACACAAGTGCACGGGTAGTAGAGTCTAGTACCAATGCTTTTTTGTCTTTGCAGTCTTCAACTGTGGCGGCTATTTCTGCCAATGTAGATCAAGCTCAGTACGATTTGAATTCTGCTCTCAATTCTTTTGGTGAGGCTAATGATATTGTAGAAAAAGAATATAAAGTTTTGCAATTTGTAGCAGGACTATTGCCAGTAGTGGGTAAACAAGTGACTAGCCGTCAGCATTTACTTCAAGCTGGTCATCACTTGGCGCTGGGCAATACCTATCTTGTAAAAGGTGTGCGAGAAGCTGAAAAAAATGATGAATTGGCTTTGACTGATAGATTTAATATCTTAGCAAATCATTTGCGTAGTTCATTGCCTCAGTACAGAGAAGCCCTAGAGGATATGTCAGCAGTTGATTCTTCAGTTGTGCCAGTAGAATATCAGCAGTCTTTTAATGATTTCAAATTTTTGTTTGCTACTATGATTGATGATATGCAGGATTTGGTAGATTTGTCGCAGTCAATAGAGTTGATTTTTGGAGGTGAACAATTCAAACGTTATTTATTGGTCTTCCAAAATAATCACGAGCTCAGGCCGACCGGTGGTTTTATGGGAAGCTTTGCGATCATGGATGTGCAAAAAGGTAAGATAATGAATCTGGATGTTCCAGGTGGGGGAACTTACGATTTGCAAGGTCAATTAAAAGAATTTGTGGAACCACCACTACCGCTTCAGCTTAGCAATGGCCGTTGGGAATTTCAAGATGCCAACTGGTTTCCTGATTTTCCAGCCAGTGCTCAAAAAATGGCTTGGTTTTATGAAAATGCTCGCGGAGTCACAGTTGACGGGGTAATAGCTATTAACGCCACTGTACTCGAACGTCTTTTAGCTGTGGTAGGTCCTTTGTCTAGTGAAGAACATGGTTTGGAAATTGCTGGCGAAGATGCTTTGTCTGATCTGCAATATGAAGTCGAGATGGATTATGATAAAGAGATAAATAAACCAAAAGAAGTTTTGGGAGATTTGGCAGGAGATTTCTTATCACAACTCGAGGGTCTAAGTGCTGTCAATGTAGTGCAACTTTTGGCAGGGCTTCACGAAGCACTTGAGCAAAAAGAAATCCAAGTTTATTTTAATGATGAATACGTGCAAAGTAAAATGAAAACATTTGCTTGGACTGGGGATATTTTAGAAGAGAGTGATAACCAAGATTATTTGCAAGTGGTGAACACAAATATTCAAGGACAAAAGAGCGATGCTAGAATAAAACAAACAATTGAACACCAAGCGATAGTAGGGGAAGATGGTTTCGTGGTGGATACGGTTATTATTACCCGTGAGCATGTAGGTTTTCCGGGAGAGATGTTTTATGGAGTTAATAATGTAGATTATCTGCGTGTTTATGTCCCAGAGGGAGCCGAGCTTGTTGACGCTGGTGGTTTTGTTTATCCTCCAGAAGATGCTTTTAGGGTACCAGAAACTTGGTACGCAGAAGATGAAGATTTAAAAAATAATGAAGTTGAGATTGGTGTTCATGCTGGGACGGGTACCAGAGTTACACAGGAATTTGGTAAGACTGCTTTTGGAAATTGGTCCATGGTGGCTCCTGGGGAAACTACTCAAATTTATTTTACTTACAAACTTCCTTTCCAAGTTTTGGGGGCCGAAGAGAATTATAAGGGCGTTGATAGGTGGAGAGAATTTTTAGACAATACTCAAAAACAAACTTCTCGTTATAGTCTATTAATTCAAAAACAATCTGGCATAAACAGTGAGTTTGTTTCCCAAGTTATTTACCCAGACAATTGGTCGCCTGTTTGGCAGGAAAATGATAGTCTGGAGCTTGCCACTAATGGAGCTGAATTTAAAACTTTGCTTGAGACAGATGAAATTTTTGGGGTGGTGATGGAAAAGAAGTAATTTTTTAGTAATAAAAAAAACCTTGTACCAGAACGGTATAGGGTTTTTAAATTTACAGAGCTTCGCTATATTTTTTAAGGCAAAAATACACTGAATCTCCGCGCGGTCAGTATGCTGACCGCGCTTCTCCTTGCCACCTGAGGGTGGCGGCTACTGGGTCGAGATGGGCCTGCCGAGTATGCATAGCCCTTGAGAGCAGAACTCGTTGTCGACCGTGTTGTCGGTGTTGCAGAAGGAGCCTACTTCTGCCCACTTGGCGTCGCAGACGCTACGGTGGTTGCAGAAGCCCTGCCAACAAAGGCAGTCGAGGTGGACGCAATCGTTGTCCTCCTCACACCAGTCGTAAGGGTCCTCGCCTATATCGGGCTCGCTCACGTCCTCCTCGCGGACGTCCTCGGCCGGCGACCAGTACCAGCCGGGCTCGACAACATCGGGTGTCGTCAGAGTGCTACCGCCGACGCCGACGTAGCCTGCGTCTATGCAGCCGGTAGCCAAGAGGGCGACGAGGATGGCCACGATGGCCGACGTATTTTTCTGCATCGTCTCGCTCCTTGTACGCGGGTTCTACCCGCTTCGTTATCGTTCAGGTTGTCAAAAGGGCGATAGAGTATTTAACCATGTTTTGGCTAGTTTGTCAAGCTTTTTGCTAGTAGATGGGTATAGATTGCCGTTTTGGGAAGTTATCCCCCTAAAATAGCCTATTTTAGCCCTGTAGAGGTAATAGAGCTTGACAGAAAAAAAGTCCTATGGTATTATGTAGCTATCAAAAACGGTGTCGTAAAACAAACAGAGTCGAGTTTGGGCCCACACTAGAATTTGATAACTTACTCACATTTGTTTTACAAAAATATGCAACAAGGTACTATTGCCAGACTTACCGATAAGGGGTTTGGTTTCATTGCTCGTGAAGGCGAAGAAAAAGATCTTTTTTTCCACGCTAACTCACTAGTTGACGTAGAATACAATGATCTTCGTGAAGGCGACAAAGTAGAATTTGAAGTCGAAGAAGGTCCAAAAGGCTTAAATGCCGTAAACGTTAAAAAAGCAGAATAAGCTTCTTTTAAAGTTAAAACACCTCGATTTTATCGAGGTGTTTTTTTTATTGTATTTCCTCACCGCTGTCTTTATGCTATAATATTTCATATTAATATTTAACATAAAAATTTATGGAAAAACAAACCTGCAAATGTGGTAAGATGAATTGCACTTGCAAAAAACTTATGATTTGGGTAGTTGTTATTTTAGCCATTGTTATTGGCTTTTTTTATTTTAATAAGGTCAGTGCTCCAACTGATGAAGTCTCAAATATTGAGGTGACAGAAAATGAAGATGGGACTAAGACTGTGAGGAATGTGGAGGAGGGGTTTGAGGTTGTTGTGGGCGAGGATAAATATGTAAACTCAGAGAATGGCTTAGCAATTCAAAATTTTAAAGAACCAGAGCCAGGTTACGGTGGTACACCAGGTTGTAAGGTTTCTGTGGAAAGCTCCTTAGGTTATTTAGATAATATTTATAGAGACGTTGAAGAGAGTTGTTCTTTAGATAGTGAGTGTACAGATCATAAGATTGAGGAAATAGAAAAGAATGGTACATGGTATGTGATCAAATATTTTGGAGAATATGTTGGGTCGGGCCTTCCAGAATATAAGACGCAGAATGGAAGTAATGTTTATACATTATATTTTAATTGTGATGATGAAGATTTCATAGATTCTATCTTGTCTAATTTTTTGATCTCTTAATATGATTTTTAAGGAGAGGATATTTTTGTTATCTGTTTTAGTAGGTATTTTGTTTTTACCTAGTTTAGTTTTTGGTAAAACTTTGGACATCCCTTTTAAGTCTCAAGTTCCACCTGGAATATGGACTGAAACAAGAAATTGTGGTCAAGCATCATTTTTAATGATAGAGGGTTACTACAATAATTTTGAACTGAATGAAGAAAGTATAAAGAAACTGGACGATTGGCTGTATGAAGAGTATGGTGATTCGCAGAGAGGCTACAGTGGGCAATATACAAATGTAACAAAAATAAAAAAAATCTCGGTTGATTATTCAGATTTTAATCTAGATGACGTAAGTATTAGAAATGATGGAGATTGGAATTATTTAAAAGAACAAATAGAAGCTAAAAATCCGGTTATCGTTGCTGTTTATACTAACATGTTGAGGAAAGGTACTTCTAGAGATGTTAAACATTTCATGGTTCTTACAGGATTTGAAGGTAATAAAATTTTTGTGAATGATCCTGGTAAAAAAGAAGGAAAAAATAATGAGTATAGTAAAGAAGAATTTATTAATGCTTGGTCTAAAAATGGTTTTGCGGCTATAATTTTTAATGTAAATAAACCAGAACCAGAATCAACCCAACCAACAGAAAAATCCTGGTGGCAGAAGTTTTTAAATCTGTTTGGAGAAAATGAGGAAGTTCAGACAGAAGGAGAACAGGAAGTTAGTGCTAGCGGTGATGAACAAAATAATCAAACAGAAGAAGAGCAATTTCAAAATGAAGAAGCAGAGACTGGTTCGTATTCTCTGCAGTTTTTAGAATCAAGACAAACTGCCAGTGTCAGTCCAGGTGAAGTTATTAATCTGGAAGTAAAGGTAAAAAACACAGGCACGGCAGATTGGCAGAAAAATAATATTTCGTTGAATGTAGTCGGCGGGTTGGCAAAAAATGCTGAGTATCACCACAGCTCATGGGTGACTAGTTTGCGACCAGCTTTATTGCAGGTAGACGTACCAGCCGGAGAGGTAGGTACGTTTTTGTTTTCTATAAATACACTGGCAGAGGTTGGTGAATACAATTTTAAAGTTCAGGCAGTCAGAATAGACGATAATTTTAAATATATTGAAGGAGGGTTTTGGGAAATAGATTTGCAGGTTGAAGAACCCACCGTCCAGCTAGAGGCAGAACAGGCGGGCGAGGAAGATCCTGTAGAGACGAGCCTTGGCACGTCTCAAAATGACGACGAAGAAAAACAAACCATTGTCGAAAAAATAGTAGAAAAAGTTGAAGAGGTTGTGGAGGGGGTAAAAGAAACCGTAAAACAAATATTTTACGGTGGAGGTGGGGGAGGGTCACTCACCCCAGCACCAGAACCCGAACCAGAGGTCGTGGTAGCGAGTCCAGAAATTCTAGTCACAAGCCACAGTACATCTACAGAATATACTGCGAGTAGTACTGCCATGATTGCCGGTACAAAAAATGAAGCTACAGAAACTGTTTATATAAATACCTCCACAGCAGAAATAGTTTCGTCCATCGCTTGGCAGTTGGAAGTAGAATTAGCAGAAGGTGAAAATATTTTTGCGGTTTATGGAGAAAATAGTGTGTCAGAAAAAACTGTCACTACTACACTAAGTTTATTTTTAGATATAACTGCGCCAGATTTACCAGTGGTCACTGCTATACAGAGCGAATACGCCACTCCGACTTTATATATTTCTTGGTCCAGCGTAGATGCTGGCTCGGGCGTGGAGTCATATGACATAGAATATTCATCTAGTACCGATTGGCAGGTCTTCGCTACCAGCACCAAAAGTACTGGGTACTCTATGACAGCCGTACGTTTAGGAGAATATGGTTTTAGAGTCAGAGCCTATGACACACTGGGCAATGTTTCAGAGTGGAGTACGAGCACATCAATAGTAGCGGACTGGCCAAAGGATGTGGTGATAAACGAAATTGGTTGGATGGGTTCAGGCCCTTCGACAAAACAAAAAAATGATGAATGGATAGAATTATACAATAATACAGAGACTGACATTGATATTGCTGGGTGGCAAGTTTTGATAAATGGCGTGTCTGTTTATCTGGATGAAATTAATAATACTATAATTCCTGCTCAAGGTTATTTACTTTTGGAAAAAGATGAAGATAATACAATAAATCTTATTCCAGCTGATATTATTTATACAGGAGCCATGGCTGACGAAGGAGAAGAGCTAGTCTTACAAGACGAAAATGGCAGTGTAGTTGATATGGTGGACTGTCAGACAGGTTGGTTTGCTGGTTCAATGGAAAATAATCAGCATAGAAGTATGGCAAGAGTTGATAGTAATGCTCCTGGTAGTTTTCCGAGCAACTGGCAGACTTATCGTGGTTTAGCTCCGGTAGCTAGGTCAATGAGTGGTAGTGATTTTTATGGTTCACCTGGTTATGTTAATACAGGTTATTGGCGTTTGGCAAAACCAAATCTTTATTATGCAGATGAATTTGATGAAAGTAATATTTGGATATTAACTGTAGAAAATAGTCCCTATGTGATTGATTATGAAACTGAGATTCCAGTTGGCTACAAGATAATAGTTGAGCCAGGTGTGGTTTTGTATGGGCGTTATAGATCATCGTATTTCAAAGTTTTGGGAGAGCTAGAGCTAAATGGTACAGCTGACAATCCTATTATTTTTACTTCGGCTCTAGATAATAATTATGTAGAAACCAATCGTTCCCTTATTGGGGGTGTTGTCTCTCCAGGTGATTGGTCTAGAATTCAAGTCGAACCAGGTGGAAGTTTACAAGCCAGTTACACAAAGTTTTTATACGGCGGGCAGACTTCATACTCTTCACCTGGGGCAATGTTTACGAAAAAATATTTTTCCAATGTGATAAGTAATTTTGGTGCAGTGGTTGATTTGGAAAATACTGAGTTTAGATATAATTATATTGATCCAGATGAAAAAAAGTATTTGAGAAATTCTGTAATTTGGACACAAGCCGACACAGGTAGTAATTCTACTACTACAGTCAGTAATTCTATTTTTGTTGATGGTTGGAAAGCTGTAGAAAATTATGGACAAAATAATGGCCAGAAAATTAATTCTTCAATTACTAATAATACTTTTCAAAATTTCTCTAATCCAGATGGAGCTATAAAATTTACTAGAGATTTTCCTATTTTAGCCAATAATATTTTTGACAATGCAGATGCATATTTTGATTTTGGTTCACAGGTTTTGGCAGGTGATCTCACATTATCTACCGGTATGAATTATTATTTTTCTTCTCTAAATATCCCAGTTGGTAAAACTCTAACTGTGGAACCTGGAGTAAATATTAAAATACTTACTAGTATCGTGGTCGATGGTAGTTTGCAGATTTTAGGTAGTTCTGATTCTTATGTTAATATTATTCCTCAAAATGAAAATTGGGGTCAGATGATATTTAATAATTCTAATTCAACAATTGATTACGCCAATATAATGGCCGGTAAGGCGGGTAGCTATATAGATGAAGGTATGATAATTGGAAATAATTCAATTTTGAATTTTAATAATGTCACTTTTTCAGATGCACGTAGGCCATACAATATGATATATCTGAATAATTCTATCACTACGATTTTTAATAGTGAGTTTTCTTGGTCTAGTGATTACACAGGTAGTAAAACTGTAAATGGAATAAAATTGGATGGTGGTAATTTATTATTAGATAATGTTAATTTTAATAATATGCATGTTGGTGTAGAGGTGCGTAATGAAGGAGTTCTAGATATGCAAAACATGACAGCAGATAATTTTCAAAATGTGACAAAATATAAGTGGTGGCCGGAGAGTGTCTGGGCTTTTTAGAAAAACACCTTCCTTAGTAGGGGGGGGTGCCTCGACGTGATGTTGGAGAGGAGAAGCTGATTATTTTTTGTAGAAATTGGTTAAATTTGTTAAAATAGTAAGGTAAAAAATATAATCTATAAAATATGTCAGATCAAAATGCAAATAAAGCAATTGTCCTATTTGAGGATGTCCCTGTACGTAGAAAATGGGTAGAAAAAGAAGAAAAATGGTTTTTTTCAGTTGTTGACATAATTAAAGTATTGACAGAGCAGAATGATTTTCAAAAGGCTAGAAAATATTGGAATAAGCTAAAAGAGCGCTTGGCAAAAGAGGGGAATCAGTCGGTGACAAATTGTCACCAACTGAAATTATTAGCTAAAGATGGTAAAAAATATCTAACAGATGTTGGTAATGTGGAAACAATCTTGCGTTTAATACAATCAATTCCATCAAAAAAGGCAGAACCATTTAAACAATGGTTGGCCAAAGTTGGCTATCAGAGACTACGAGAAACAGTTAACCCTGAAATAGCCATAAATAGAGCTAGAGAAAATTGGAAAGAAATGGGAGCACCTGAAAAATGGATTGAACATCGAATGCGTGGTCAAGAGGTAAGAAATAAGCTAACTGATTATTGGCAAGAAAGTGGTGTTGGGGTTGGGGTAGAATATGCTAGATTAACAAATATCATTCATCGAGAATGGAGTGGCTTGACTACTGACCAACACAAAGCTTTAAAAAAACTTGATAAAGAAAATTTACGTGATGCAATGACTGAGGCCGAGTTACTTTTTACTGCTTTGGCAGAATTATCAACTACACAGATTGCAAAAAAAGATAAGTCAGCTGGATTTGATGAAAATGCTATATCAGCAAAAAAAGGTGGTGGTATTGCCAAAGGTGCTAAACAACAACTCGAAGAAGCCACGGGTGAGAGTATGGTGAGTGATGAAAATTATTTGGCTTCAGGGATTGGAAGCAAGAGGTTGGAGTAAATTATATCTAATTATGAAACCACTTGATTTAGCGGTTTTTTATTTTTGTTTTTTTATTTTAGATAAACCATGGTTGTAGAGACGCGATTAATCGCGTCTTTACCTTTGTTAGACTCACAAAAAAGACATTGCATCGCAACGTCTTTTTTATTTGTTTTATATTACCTCCCCTAGCAGGGGAGGATTGGAGGGGTCTTTAGTAAATAAAACGTCCAACTCACAGAATGACCCCCTCCCCGCCTGCCATGACTGGCACTGGCGGGCAGGTAACTCCCCCTGATAGGGGGAGTAAAATTATTGACAAAACCACAAAAATATGTAAAACTGTGCTTAGGCTGGCTGGCCTATGAAGATCTGTGAAGTTAGGAGAGCTAAGTTGGCTAATAAGAAAGTAACCCGTCTGGGAGTGTTGGCAGATCACCAAGATTCAAAAGACACTCGCGCGAACATCGCATTTACCATCGAGTGGGGGGAGATCGACAAACTCCGCAGACTCTGTCACTTCTACGAGTTCAAGGAGCTGGTGTGGAAGGAGAAGGGGCGCTACTACCCCTCAGTGCATGTGAGTATCGAGATCGAACTGAGAGACGAGCAGGCAAGGCTCATTCACACTTATCATCTTCGTCCTTGCGTCAAGCTTGAGGGTATGAGACGTGCCCCGTATCTCCAGTATTGGTTCGACGCAGCTGTACGTGTCGGTGATTCCAGTGCCATGGAAGAAGTTCGTCTGAAGGTGGAGAAGGCACTGAGGTGTCTGAACCCGGCGAAGCTCGACCCAAAGCACAAGGACCATCTGGGACCTTTCCTGGACGAGGCGTTCCGCAAGGGGCTGAGTGAGGTGGTCTTGTCAGGAGATCTCGACGATCCCTTCTCGGCTTACGATTTTCCCGATAGCTTCACTCGCTTGCTCAAGGACTGTTACGTTGATCGGAGGGGGCGACCCACCTTCCCCAAGGAGAAAGGTGACAAGGAGTAGTCGGGGATTGTTAACCCCGGCCTACATGACAATACTAGCAGTGCAGTGACGCCGAGTCGGAAAGACCGACAAGGATAGCAGTAGTCCAGCCAGCCTACTGTTACCCCTACAACAAAACATCTGAGATTATCGGGGTGTTTTTTTTATTTAAAATTTTTACTGCGAGCAACCCCTCCGCCCTTCGGGCACCTCCCCTTAGAATGGGGAGGAAATAAGATTCCCTTCCCTTTTTAAGGGAAGGGTTAGGGATGGGTTGCCACGGTCAAAAGAAGACTAGAGGGGTTGCTCGCACTATGAAAAAACACCCTAATCCCAGATGTTTTTTAATATATCTGTGGTCAGGTGGTTAGGTGAAAAAGTGGTTAGGTGTTTCTAATCATACCTCACAACACCCTTCTCAAAATTCACTCTGTAATGCGCAATAGCTAGCTTGAGTTTGTGATAATCAAACTTCCCGTCAAATTTTTTATACAGAGTTTTTAGTTGGGCTGGCACACCGTTTTCTTTTATCTCTTCCATTATCTTTTTGAGATCGTGGGCGGTGATAAATTTTTTGAGATCAATACTGTAGCCTTCTTCATACAGCTCAGCTAGGTGAGAATATATTGTCTGGGGTTTCAGATCTCTTTCCCGAGCGATTTGGGCGACGGGCATTCCCTTTTGATAATAGACATAGGTAATTTGCTGGGTAGTGCCCTGCGTCTTCTTGCCTTCCTTGTCGCGGG
>Ga0075122_10001229_pt1 | contig 18532 bp, 1 predicted proteins | sample AntAceMetag02UKB_FD_69790 | JGI IMG/M metagenome (GOLD analysis project Ga0075122, IMG submission 69790) | Saline lake microbial communities from Ace Lake, Antarctica - Antarctic Ace Lake Metagenome 02UKB | ecosystem: Environmental > Aquatic > Non-marine Saline and Alkaline > Saline | place...
AAGATTGCCGCATCTCATTATCTAAGGCGTTACACAAGAAAGGCGCCTGAGGGAACACAGGATATAAGAGAGCGTAATATCTCTGCAATAGCCGCGTTCCTCAACAAGAAGTCTCCGAAGACAGATAAAGAGAGAGTCAGTATATACACTGCTTATTTGAAGTGGGCATTTGAGCAAAATTATAAGGACGCCTCTATTGTCCCGGATGCAGTCATTGACCTTTATAGTAATGACGTTACTATAAAAGATTTGATTTCTATGCTCGATGAGGCTGAATATGTGTTCTCTTCTGATTCCACGGCCGTAGCGTCTTTGAGGCAGGCACTTTCTTATAAGATTTCAGCGCTGGATAGAGATTTCGCTGGTTTCAACACAGTTTGGGATGCATGGGACAGGGGCCATATTGAGGATAAGGTATTGATTGAGTGGCTTGAGAATGTCAAGGGCCTGGAAGCTGAGCAAGGATATGAGTGGGTAGGGGCTTTTCTGAGCATGATACAGGAGTCAGATAGTCCTGAACAAAGACAAGAGATATTCAGAGAATTTATCAGCATGGTGAAGCCTAAAAAGATTATAAATATCGCAGGTGAAGCCCGCAGCGGAAAGACTACAGTAGCAGAAGATCTGGGCGGGGGAGAATCTTATACATATTTTGACGCAGGCCTTGTGTATAGGGCATACGCATGGGTGGTTCGTGAAGCTCAATCTTCAAGCAGTATAAGACTTTCAGAGGATATTAACAGTGAAGAGCTTCTGAGATTTGTGAGAGATAAGAGAGAAGGCAAGGTTGTTAAGGAAGAGCAGGGGTTGGAAGATAGCGATGTTAAGATACTGCTCGATTTATTAAAGGGCACCAAGGTAGATTTTCGTAACGGAGTAGTATATGTAAACGGAAAAATAATAAGCGAAGATGTATTATATAATCCTGAAATAGAAGAAGCTAATGAGGTATTGCGATCATTGCCTGAAGTAAGAGGATTTACGCTTGGTAGAGAAAAAGAAATACTTTCACAGCTTACAAGAAGGGGCATAGTGGTTATAGCAGGAAGAGGTTATGTGCCTGATGCAGCTGCGAATATATATCTGACAGCTAAGCTTGAAGAGAGGGCAAGGCGCGATGCTGAAAGTAAAGGCATTAAGGATCCGACACCAGAACAGCTTCGTGAATTTGCCAGGAAGGTATCCAAGAGAGACATAAGTGACAATGTAGATAGGCAGCTTCGCGGATATCCTGGCAAGTTTACCGTGATAGATACTACCAGTCTCGATATAACTCCTATGGTTGACTCTGTAACACATACTATAGCTGAACAGGAGCTAGATAGCTCAGCGCGCCTGGAAGCACTAGAACATCTAATTGCTCAGAGAGATTCTCAGGCAGTCGTGTTTCTGGTAGGCGGCGCTCGCGGAGGACTGGAGGCTGAGACCCAGGACAAGCTGCTGCAGAGATTAGAGGATAATTTCGAAATCACAACAGGTTTTAAGCGTATAGTTACTCCTGACGAAGTTGTCAAGAGGTGGGGAGCTTCAAGACTAAGGGAAATGGTCGAAGCTTTAGCCTCAGATAATATATCCGGAGACCTGATAGATATAGGTCTTAACCTGCTTGGAGAGAATAATGGCTGGGAGTTCAGGAGCTGGATAGACAGGTTGGAAAAGACCCCGAGGGTCCAGGAGCTTTGGTTTACTTTTTATCATGTATTGAGCGGTAATGCAAGGATAGTGCGTCTTAGTCTGAGGCAGGGATACGATAGAAGGAAGATATTATCCTTATGCAGGATTTCTGACGAGCGTCTGCAGGAAGAGTTTAGAAGGTTAGGAGCAGATAGGCTTGATGATCTCACCCAACAGGATTTTGTAAATCTGGTAATAGGAAGGATTTTACAGGATGTGATTAGTGAAGAACTGGATGCAGGAGGATTGGCGCATGTTGTAACCGAAGGCGCTAAATATGGCCTTTCCAGAGATAAGATAAAAAGCATGGTCAAAGGCGTCTATATACCGTCTTTTGCAGAGCTTGTCAGGGAAGTGGATACCTTGAGCAAGGATGAGTTGGTATTTTTGACTGAAGGACGCGAGTCAGACGAGTTAAAGGCTGCTAAAGAAAGAGAAAGATTAAGGGATTACCAGGCGCTTAAGGGCGACAGTGAGAGCATAGAGGAATTATATAACTCTATAGCTGTCCTTCTTGATGAAGGCCAGGCTGTAAAAGATGCAGGTGCGACTGCTTATGATGAATTAAAGCATAAAGTATTTGTCGGAAGCCCGATAAATCCTGCGCAGGCGCTTGAGGATTATGCGCGAAATGGCGAGATATTCAATGCTATTCCTGAATTAAAGGAGCTTATATATGTTGCCAGGCCGAATGAGCATAGTGGCATTTCAATGTTTGAACACACTATGCTGGCAGTAAAGAGGCTTTATTATTTGGAAGAAGCAGCCAAACTTGTCGACGGTGACGACAAGATTACAGACCATGAGCGTTTTATGGAATTTTTCAAGCGCTATAAAGCTGATGTGTCAGGATTAGAGGATTTAGCCGGAGATTTTGCGGCACTTGTCAAGATGTACAAGAAAGCCACAGATATCACATTAACCACAAAGGGTAAAGAAAAAGACGGGAAGGTACTTATTTATCTTTCATTGCTCTTACACGATATAGGAAAGACCGTTACAGTGGCACAGCATCTTACTTTTGGCGGCTCTCTGGCATATAGAGTCTTTAAGCGGTTTGGATTTAATGAAAAAGATTCAAAGCTCGGAGCGTTCCTTGTAACAAACCATAGCATTTCCACGAGACTGTCCTCAGGAGACGAGAGTTATACAGGCTTCAATGGGAATATAGATAGTTTTAGAAACGAAACCGGTGAGAAGTTTAAAACAGAAGAAATATTGGCAGGAGTTGCGATGATGTGCGTAGGCGATATTGGCGGCATATCATTTGAAAGGGTCCTTACAGCAGAAAAACTAAAGGCAATCATTCATCACGTAGGAGACAGTGCTTTTGTGAGTCAGCATGCTAATGACGAAGAAACCGGATTAATTGTCAAATTAGCACTTCAGCTGGGATTTGCAGATGAAGCAGAGCAGTTAAAAAACATGATGCTCGGCGGTGAGACTGCATACAGAGATGAGGCAGCTTACGAAAAGGCAGTTATGGATGTTGTAGATCCATCTCTAAGAGTACTTTCAGGTATTCACAGAAAACTTGCTCCTGAAGCATTAGGAGAAAAAGAACTCAAAAAACTCATAGATGACTTGATAGGCATGGACTGGGGCACAAAGAGGCGTTTGAAGAAAATTGCCGAAGCAAAAGATACATCATTGAAAGATAAGAAAGGCAAGCTTAGGGAAGAAATAAACGCTTATTATTCAGCAGAGATAGAGCCGCTTGATACACGAGAAGGAATCCTTGGATTTGTAGAAAAGATGAGAGGCTTTGATACAAGAACATTTGATGTCATGCATAGAATCGCGGATTTCAGAGCCAGCGGTCCTGAAGAGAAAAACAAGGCATTTAGCGAAGCGCTGAGCTCATATTACTTAACCCGCATAGACAGCATAGAGACAGTAGAAGGCCTCATAAGAATAGTCCAATTGTTACCCAGCGATATCAGAAGCGGCTTGGAAACAATAGCGTCTGATGAAAAGGAATTCTTTGAGGTAAGGAAAGAAAAAATCAGGGAAGAGATAGAGAAACATTATGCCAAGAGAGTTTTTGCCAGACCGGTAGTAAAACGGGATGAGATGCTAAGTATAATAAATTTATATCACCTGGGGGCAATCGAGAAAATCGCGCCTTCGTCTAAACTGAAACAGCGGTGGGATATAATCAATGAGATTGAAAAGAAAAATGCAGGTTTCAAGAAATTCCTGCTTAATGCGTCGCTATATTACAGCCGTCCGCACATGCAGGGGTTGAGCACTAGTTCACTGGCAAATCTTTTCTACCTCTTTTATAAGTATAATAAAGTATCAGGTAATAGCACATCACCTTTAGTATATTTTACTTCTGAAAGGAAATTAACCCCTCATGACATACAGGTTCTTGAAGCGCGGCTTAAAGGATTAAGGCTGTGGGAAGACTATTCTTTAGTCAAGACTACAGAAGAAACAGTTAAAAACATGGCCTTTTTAGGCGGATTAGACCTGTCGCGCTCCTTTGAAAACCCGAACAAGATGATAGTCAGATTGATACTTTCAGAGACCCCTGTTATTAAGGAACTATACAATGAAGGCATAGAGGATAGCCTGAAGCATGCCAGAGAAAAGAACAGGACCCCTGACAATGAGGTTTTTACAGGACTCAAGTCACCTGCTGAGTTCCAGGCCGAGTATTGCGCTGCAATAGAAAAGGCAAGGATAGTATTTGATAGAAAAAATATCTTTGTGCAGGTTTCAAATAATAAAGCCGGATCTCTCAGGGCCTTCTTGGAAAAGTTTGAAGAGGCCTTGCGAGTGCGAGAGGCAGTATTAAAAGGAGAGATTCTTATTGATTTAGATAGAGAATTTATCTGGCTTAAGGATTCAGAAAAGATTTATTTTAAGCATGATAAGGATAGCCTTTGCGCAAAATTTAATTGGGAGTTAGCCAAAAGGCTTTCTGGAATGCCTCTTGCTGATGCGCTTAAGGAGGTAAATGGGATAGCTGCTAAATTAGACAAGCCTGATAGATACGCAGACCTTGCCATATTATTCTTAATCGCGCCGAATCTCAAACCATTACTAAAGAGCATTTCTGTGTTCCACGCGGCAAATATTGCCAGGATTACTAAAGTAATAGAACCGATTATAGGAAGCTACGCTCACCTCGCGGCATATGGCAGAACGCTTCCTTCTGAATGGCCTAATAGGGCTGTGGAAATATCCTATTATGCTAAGCTGAATATTACAGATGAGCAGAGAAAGGCTTCTTCTGAAAGAAAGGATAACCTGAAGCAATATCTTGATGCAGCAGCAGATGGCATAAAGTATGAGCTTGTTGACCGTAAAGGCCAGTCAACAGCAGTCTATAATGCTGCAGAGAAGAAATTAACAATAGATCTTGGCCTGGCTGTTATTGCGCCTGATTTTAATACGCCAGAGGCAGAAGCCTTTCAGGCCTTCATCAATGACATGTTCAGGATGGTGACTTCATATGAAGAAAAGGTAGATGCGGACTCTTCTTATGTCAGAGAGAGAAGTTATGAGTATTTCAGAGAACATCCTGCTGAGTTAGAAAAGATTCAGTCTGTATTCAGGTATAAGGACTACGGTATTGAGGTTGAAAAGGAATATTCAGACGGATTAGATACTTTTGCTGCTACGAGATATCCTGTCCAGCTTAAATTAACTGATACCCAAAGGCCTGCTATTTCTAATGAGCAGGCTAACCTATTAAATTCCTATCTTAAAACAGCCAAGGAACAATTAGAAGAGCAGCTTAAGAAAACCAAGACTGAAATGACTATTAACTACGCACAGCCTACTGACCGCACAGGCATGTCTATAGCTGTCTATAATCCAAAAGAAGGTAATATTGAGATTGATAATGCCCTTGCCTTAGTAGCTCCTAAATTATCAAACTCTCCTGCATCAGGGGCCTTCCAGGTTTTCATAGACGATATCTTTGCCCAGGCAGTTCTCTATGCCCAGGGTAAGGATAAATGGGCAGTATGGCAGGAAAGAGCAGATTACTTTAAGGATCATCCAGAGGATTATCTTATGTTGACAGATATATTGACAGGCGGAGCTTATAATCTTTTAGGTCATGATTTTGGCTTTGCCGAAATCGATCCTATAACAGCGCCAAATGCAGCAAAACATAGTGATTTACAATGTTATCTGTGTATTCTGCGAATAAATACTAGCTTACATAAGCTTTACAGAGCTATTGGAAGAGATGTAACAGGAAAAAGATATACAATAGGCCGGAAGTATTTCCAGAGATTTAATAGGCTCAAGAAGGAATCAAAAGGCTGGCCTGAAAGATTTCATAGGCCTATTGTGACAAACTGGGCCATGACAGAGGCTCAGATAGAAATAGCCAGAGACTTACTTGTAAGATCAGGTCAAGACGTTGAACAGGTGAACATACAGCTTGAAAAACATGACAAACAAATCAAGGTAGCAGTAGTAGTAGGTATACATGCAAATAGAACTACTCTTTTACCCCCTGATAAGGATAATCCAAATGCTGAGGATGCGTTAAGAATAAAAGTACAGCAGATGGAAGACTTGTGCAGAGACACTAACATTGACTGGGAATTGATATTCGTGGTACCCGTTACCTCTTCGGACAATAGCGGAAAAGTAGCAGAGAACCTTGCCAAAAAGCATTATCCAGACTATTTTAAATCAGGAAAGATACGGGTAGCTTATATGACAGGCCCTGTTTTAGGAAAAGGCGGCAAGGTAGAATTTGGCCTTGCAGATGCCATAAGGGAGACCGAAGGACACACCCCTGCTGATATAGCAGTATATACTGATATTGATGTAGCCACGGATCTACGCCAGATAGCTCTTTTAATGAGGGCCATGCTTCTTAAAGAGAGCGCGCTAAGATTAAATAAAGAGAAAGAGATAGTAGATGAAGATGGGAAAATAATAGTAGGTGAGGTTTTAACGTTAGATGAAGACGGAAAAATAGTAAAGAAGGTTTTAAGAGTAAATAAAAAGAAAAAGATAGTAGATGAAGACGGAAAAATAGTAAGGAAGGTTTTAAGAGTAAATGAAGACAGAGAGATACTAAATGAAGCTGGTGACGTTGTTACTCTTGGTTCAAGATTTCCTATTCCTGGTATAGATGGTTTAGCATTGCCAGGGCTCGATCCTTCTCCATACGCCGAGGAAAATCTTGTTAATCAGGCCACAAAGGCCGTAAACAAGAAATATCTATTCCCGCAAGTCGGTTCTTTTCTAAAGGATACCCAGTGCGGATTCAAGGCTTATCCGAGAGAAATATTGGAAACAATACTTCCAAAGACAAAAGATACCACCTTTAGCTTTGACACAGAGCTCTTTACCCATGCGCTTAATATGGGAGCAATCATAAAAGAAATAGGTATTTTCTGGAGTGATTCTGCCCCTGAGGCATCAGGCACAAACCCAACTGAACGCTGGAGAATGTTTAAGTCATGGATAGACCAATACAGAAGGCTTAGTAAGGACAAGACTATGGATGAAGAAGACCTTGTCATTATAGAAGAGCTTGTTGACGAGGGTTTTGCGCTTGCAGGACAGAAGAAAGATACAACTGAGGTTGCTGAGAAGATAAAAGAGGCCATGGTAGTAATTGAGAAAAAACCCGCAAAACCTAAAAAACCTGTAGATTCAGGAACTGAATATCCTATTCAGCTTGAATTAACTAAAGCCCAGAGAGCTACTATTACTGGCGACCAGACTGAACGATTAAAACAGTATCTTGAAAAAGCCAAGGCTAAAACAGGTATTGACTATACAGGTATGTCTATAGCAGTCTATAATCCGGAAACAGGTGAGAAAACAGGCAAGATTGATATTGATGAAGCTTTTGCCTTGATAGCTCCTCCATTATCAGACTCTGATGTATCAAGGGCCTTCCAGGTTTTCATAGACGATATCTTTGCCCAGGCAGTTCTATATGCCCAGGATAAGGATAAATGGACAGTCTGGCAGGAAAGGGCAGATTACTTTAAAGAGCATCCAGAGGATTATCTATTACTCGCTGATCTATTAACAGGAGGGCAGTATGATCTGATTGACAATCTACCAGAAGAACTCAAAGGTATTACCACTGACAAAGACTACCTTACTATATTAAGAATAAATACCAACCTGCGCAGGCTGCATACAAGCATCAGGCGCGATGTAACAGGATTAACACACAGAGTAGGCAGGAAGTATTTCCAGAGATTTGACAGGCTCAAGAAGGACTCAGAAGGCTGGCCTAAAGGATTTGATTCTGTTATGACCAATTGGGCTATGACAAAAGAACAGATTGAACAGGCCAGAGACTACTTTGTAGAGTCTAGCGAAAGCATCAGCCTCATAGACCAGGAACTCAAGGCCAATGACAAACAAATCAAGGTAGCAGTAATAGTAGGTATGCATGCTGAGAAAACAAGACTTGAACCAATAGGACCTAATAATCCAAACGGTGAAGATTCATTAAGGATTAAGGTACAGCAAATGGAAGAGATGTGCAAAGGCACAAATATTGACTGGGAACTTATATTCGTAGCTTATCCTAACTCTCCGGATAAGAGCGGGAAGGTAGTGGAGAACCTTGCTAAAAAGTATTATCCAGAATACTTTGAATCAGGAAAGATACGATCAGTTTATATGACAGGCCCTGTTTTAGGAAAAGGCGGCAAGGTAGAATTTGGCCTTGCAGATGCCATAAGGGAAACCGAAGGACATACTCCTGCTGATATAGCAGTATATACTGATGCTGATGTGACAGTGGATATGCGCCAGACAGCGCTTTTAATGAGAGCCATGCTTCTGGATGGGGATAACAAATTAAGATTAGACGAAGGTGGCAATATCATAGAAGACGTTGTTGCCTTTGGTTCAAGAGTGCCTTACCCATTTCTAAAGCCTGACGGTGGTTTTGCAATGCCAGGGCTCGATCCTTCTCCATACGCTGAAGAAAACCTTGTTAATCAGGCCACAAAGGCTGTAAATAAGAAATATCTATTCCCGCAGGTTGCTTTTCTAAAAGAGACTCAATGTGGGTTCAAGGCTTATCCGAGGAGAATATTGGAAGAAATACTTCCAAAGACAAAAGATACCACCTTTAGCTTTGACACAGAGCTCTTTATCCATGCCCTTAATATGGGAGCAGGCATAAGGGAAATAGGTATCTTCTGGAGTGATTCTTCTGCTGAGGCCTCAGGTACAAACGTAACTGAACGCTGGAGAATGTTTAAGTCATGGATAGACCAATACAGAAGGCTTAGTAAGGACAAGACTATGGATGAAGAAGACCTTGCTATTATAGAAGAGCTTGTTGACGAGGGCTTTGCGCTTGCAGGCCAGAAGAAAGATACAACTGAGGTTGCTGAGAAGATAAAGGAGGCTATGAAGATAATTGAACAGATAGAAACTTCCTTGCTTGCCTTATTCAAAGGCAAGAGCGATGTGCAGTCTATGATAAAAGGAGCGGTAATAGAAAAAACATGGGGATTCGGTGACCCGGCTGCTGAATTTACTGTTAGAGTAGCTGATGCCGGAAGAAGAGTTATCAATAAGACACTACATATTCATGAAGCGCTATTTACTGCTTTACTAGAAAAGTCCGAAGATGCTACACAGGGAGAGCTTTACAAAGACATCATAAGAGCCTTGCTGTTGCAGGAATCAGAGCATTTTAATAATGTAGAGTCATATGAACTAGCAACTCTTGTGAACCTGAAGGTAAGATATGAACAGGAAAAAGAAAAGGATCCTTCTTCAGAAGAGACAAAGACATTAGCTAAGCTATTAGCTGCCACACAGCTCCATTATGAAGCAAAAGGATATAAGAAACTTTATGAATACTTAAAGTCAAAAGGCATTAACCATAAAAAGATTAAAGAATTGGCTGATAGCCTTTCTGATGAGACCGAAGGCCTCTTAAAAAGTACCCTTACACAGCTTTCAAGCTTCATGGAAAATTATAAGCCTAATTCAAAAGAAGTTATGTTAGCTGTAGCGCAAGACCTTAGCCAGGGTAAAGGCTATATTGCTGAATCCATGAAGATAGCTCTAACTGATGATAACTTCGAAACATACTTAAATAGCGAAAAAGCGAGAACAGAATCTCTTGATGGATTAAGGACATATTTTCCAGAGATGCCGGATATCATAGGAAATATAACCCTGAACCTTGCCTCACACAAAGACATAAGCACGATGCAGGGATTAGCCCTCGCAGTATCAAGCGGCTATAAAGGTGAAGAAGAGTTTAAGGAACAGGGAGGATATATATTCGGCACAGAACAAAACGGAAAATACACTATCGCACGATTTGTGCCGTTTAAAGGCATAAAGCCAACTCCACAAGAGATAAAAGATACAATACTTACTTACGCAAAAGATGGAGTAAAACTCATAGGGGTATATCACAATGATTCGCTTGAGACGCTCTCATCCAACACAACGCTTGTAAGGGAAAATACAGATGATTCTATAAAGGTTGCAGAGAAATTAATAGGTTTATTAATCGGACCTAAAGGAGTGGATATGGACGAGGTCATGATTCAAGCATATATGATGCATGATGAAATCCCGATAATGTTAGACGTACTTCAATTCCAGGGCACGATTTTCAGGATAGATAAGGCATTGCAGGAAGATAAGACACTTACATTGGCGTAAACTAGAAGGCTGTTGTAGGGGAGGCTTAAGCCTTCCCTACAACAAACAACCTTTTTATTTTACTTAACAGGAAAACGTTTCCGAAACAATAGAGATCTTATGCTGTGTATTAAAAAAATACTATTAATTAGGGTGATAAGTTTATTTCTTTCAAGAGGGATTTAGTCAGGCGCTGGATGAGCTGGCAGAAAACAACACTGTTGTGGTGGTAACGGACTTAAAACAGGAGTTTATGGATTTCTGTATAGATCACGGAATAGATATAGGCAGGTTCTTTATCAGGACTCCTGCTGAGATAGGTTTAGCCGGATTTAACTTAGACCAGGTCATGTCTTTAATAATGGGGATAGATAACCTCAGGTGCGTTCCGCTCACAGATTCTCTTTGCGATGCCTATGAGGCCCTTAAAAAGGCCAGGGATCAGGTGTAGGGATTTAAATGGGTTCTCGACTCATCAGCACTTTTAACTTCTTGACAGGCTCGAAGGATAAAAGTGTTAGTTTCGAGTACTTGACCAGGAAGCGTTTTCGTGGTATACTTTATAGTAGAACTTTTAAATATATTTAAAAAGTAATTAAGATAAAGTAACAAGGAGATGTTTATGTACTTTTTCAAGAAAAAAATAGCAAAGACAATTTCCATCCTAACCCTCATAGGTTTTATCTTTACTAATACTGCATATAGTGTCCCCAGTTCACGCTCATTCTTCAAGAATAAAAAAGTAGATCATGATAGATTAAGCACCCAGGCTCAGGACCGCATCCAGGAGAAAAAATCCATATTCCAGGAAGAGGACCCAAGAGCCGAAAGCCGTAAAAAAGAGGCAAAACGGGTCCTGAAGTCCCACTTAAAAGACATATCCCAGATACATATACCGGCTGAACTGGGCAGGGTCATTGATGTGTATGACGCAGAGCCCATAGCACATAGCGCAAAAGATAAACTCATAGTCCATATCCAGGACCTCCACACAAACCCTGAAGCAGAGCTGAATCTAGCCAGGATACTCGAGCTCCTCCTAAAAGACTATAACCTTGGCCTTGTATGTTCAGAAGGCGCAGACGGCATAGTGGATACATCCAGCGTCTCAAGCTTCCCTGACTATGACGTGAGGGAGAAAATAGCTCGCCTCTTTATAAATTCAGGAGAACTTACAGGGGAAGAATATCTCTCTATCACAAAATACCCTGATATTCCTATATGGGGGATAGAGGATAAGGACATCTATTTCGAGAACATCATACAGTTCAATAAGATAATGAAATTTAACCCCTCTTCCCGAGTATTTACCTCCCAGGCAAAAGATGCCCTTAACGCATTAAAACCAAAAGTATATTCAAAAGACATCCTGGCCATAGACCAGAACGAGACTGACTATGAGGACCAGAAAATAGAGACAGACAAGTACCTCGAGTTCCTATCCTCATATATCACTAAATTCAATATCCCTACTGATGAGTATAAAAACATCGCTATCCTGATCAAGGCCCAGGATATGGAAAAGACTATAGACCAGAAAAAGATAATGCAGGAATCCCAAAACCTCTTAGTGAGCCTACGGGCAGCTATTCTAAAGACTGCCTCTAGAAGCGAACTGGATACTTTAACAGCCCAGGTCCAGCTTTTCAAGGGCCAGAAGATATCGCCTTTTTCCTTCTATTCCTACTTAAAAGATCTTGCATTAAGACACCTTCCTGACGGCATAGCTAAATACCCGAACTTAAACGGGTTCGTGGATTACCTCATAAAGGTAAATTCCCTTGATACAACCAAGCTCTTCGTTGAGATGGAATCCCTCACATATGAGGTAAAACAGCTCCTTGCAAAGAAAGAAGAAGAAAAAACCCTCACTAAGGCCTTAAGGAACATCAAGTTCCTGGAAGGCTTCTTTAACCTCAAGATATCCAATGAAGAACTCGGCTATTACCTTGAGAATAAAGAGACCCACAAGGTAGCCTTCTTTGAAACCTTCCTAAAGCCGGCCCTGAAGAAACATAATATATCCGCATTTATAGACTTTAAGCCTGATTTAATAGACTCTCACCTGAAGACTCTCGAGGACTTCTATCAGACTGTAAAGAAGCGCGATACGGCAATGCTCAATAACTCTCTCTCTGAGATAGAAAAGCGCGATGTAAAGGTAGCTGCTCTTATATCAGGCGGCTTTCATACAAAAGGCATAACTAAACAGTTAAGGGACAAGGGCTACTCCTATATAGTGATATCTCCTTATTCATCCACTGACATAGATGAGGAAAACTACCACTTCCTTCTTTCAGGAAAACGAAAACCAATAACAGAGCTTTTAAAAAAGCTTGACCTGGCAGAGATGGTAAACCGCTTATCAGAAGAAACCCTCTTAAGGCTTGGCCTTGCCTTTAACCCGGGTCTGAGAGAAGCATTCATAGAACAGGTAGTACCTCAACTTGCCCAGATATGGAGCGTTACAGAACAGGAACTTACCCCAGAAGACATACTGAACAGGATAGGCCCCATACTTGCATTGGGAAGGAATGCCCAGAGGTGGCAGGACCCCATAGCCAGGGTAGAGATACGCTCTCCTGAAAAAGGCCTGATCATAGTAAAGGTCTCTCCTCAGGAAGGCAACGCAGGATATATTGCCATTACAAAGGACGGGGCAACAAGGGCTAAGTCAACTGATTTCAAGGGAACCAGGCTTGCAAGGGTGGGAGAAGTCCAATATGCTGTATTAGCTAAAGCTCATACAGTCGTTACAGGGTTTGAAACCATTTCTACGGATTCGGCTGAGATCGTGCAGGCTATAAAATATTTAAAAGATATCAAAGAAAATGAGATGGCCCGATATTTAGAGGAATTAGTGCAAGAGGACCGTATTCTTAAAGGTCCAGCCACTGAAATTTCAAGTCCTATACATAGAGAAGGCAGAGAAGAATATTTGGTTTTATCCGATAAAGAAAACGGCACTGTTGAAAGATGTATTGATATTATAAGAGAAATAGGGGCAATGTCTAAATTTGAAAAACCTGTCGCTGAGAACAAGAAAAGAGGGGATGACTTTAGAATTTTTAGCCAAACTAGACCGGAAGCGCCAATGGTTTTATCAGTAATAATACCTGATTGGGATGCAGAGACTCATGCTGGCAGTTTACTTGCGGTCCCGGTACTGTTCAGGTTAGCTTCTGAACAGGCGCTTGCAAAATATGGCAAGGATTTAGCGTATCTATTTTTGGAAAAAGAGCTAAGCATTGGTGGTTTCTCAGATGCGGGAAGCGCAAGTCGCTGCAGCCCGGTTTCTTTGGCCACTGATAATTCCAGAGGGGATATTAATCTTACTGGCGCGATTCAAACTCCAGAAGGCAATGTTCCTATGACATTGTTGTTGTCCACTATTTTACAGACCAGCATTTACGCTCCTACAAATGACGGGACGTATTTTGATAATTGGTATGTGAGTCAGGTTGCTGTTGACCCTGCGAGGGTTGATGAGTATTCAAGCATAGTTGACGGCACCAAACCTTATGAAGGCTATGATGTTATTATATTTAGCACTACTGACAGGAGAAATGCTGAAAAACAAGAAATTATGCTGGATAAGGTTTTTGGCAGCAGGCAGTTGCGAGCAACTGGTCAGAGGACGACTGAGGCCAAGAGAAGGCTATTGAGCAAGTTTGTTACAGAGGCCAGACAAGAGGATTTAACGGAAAAACATCTTGGCGATTACGGTTCTTATGTTATAGATGCGGAAGGCAATGTTGTTGAAAATTACCCTAAAGGCAAGCTTAAGGTTGAAGACCGAGAGAACGGAAGATATCTATTGCTTAGAGCAACAGATGAGGTGGTAGCGATCTATCCTGAAGATGCGGAGGCTGAGGGAAGAATTAGGGCAACTGCTGATGGAGATAAAATAAGAAAACTGGCTTTTTCATTTGGTTCTCATCGCATAAGCAGAGAAATGTTGTTAGGATTAGAGGAGTATTATGGAAAACGCGTAGCCAATAGGGTCAGAGAAAGGACTATTCAACTTGAAGCCCCTGATATTATCCAGCCTGTTTTATTGTCCCTTGCAGGCAGAGACATATCCGAGATTACTGAGTTGACCGGGAAGGATCGTGAATTTGTAGAAGATGTCCTGGCTTTTGCGCAAAGCATGGGATTAGAGCCTGGCTGGATGGGTGCGGTTAATATAGGCAGCGATGTTGTGTGGTGGGCATACAGGAGACCGCTTGATATTTTTAATAATCAGCTGTCAATGCTTAGTGATCTAATAGGAAAGAGGATAGAGATAGATGCCTCTGGAAGATTAAAAGAGGCGCCTCTTACAGATAAGGATAGAAGGGCTGCTGAAACTATGCGTGAGTTTAGAGGCATGAGACAGCACCCGGTAACTAATACTATGCTGGGAGATGTTTTTGTGGATGTGGATGGTTTTTATTATATTGATGGAGAACGAAATGAATTAACCGCTGACGACGTAAGAAGAGGCATTGCAATAGGAGGAGTGGAGATCAAAGGCTGCATAATACAGGATAGTTATGTTTCAGAAGGTAGTGAGATAACTCGCAGCGTAGTGAATAATTTCCGCGGCAAGTTAAGTGCCGATGCCAGCTATGTCAGCGATTCTTCGGTAAACGATCTCAGTGTCAAAAGAACTCTTGTATATAATGTATTATCAAGGAAGAAAGTGGAGTATGAAGGAACGTCAATTACTGATCTATTTGCTTCTCGCATTGAAGATCCAAGATATGATGACAAGCAGACAAGGATGGTAATCAACTTTGATGTCAGCGGTAAGGACCAGGCAGCAGATATATTGGGGGAAAATATATATTCCTTTAATGGTCTGCGAGAATTAAAGAACGAAGATGCGCAAAATATTCGAATAAAGGCTGAGATAGAAGAAGAGATGGATTCTATAACCCTTTGGTCTTCTGAGGGTTATGAAGTACAACTTTTGACCAGAGAAGGCCATACGCTTTATAGATTGACTGATAAAAAAGCTAATGCTTCGTTTGAGGTAGTGCCTGAAAGAGGGGCTGCTGTAACTTCTATGAGGGTTGAAATAGCAGGCCGGGAGAGAGAAATATTATATAACCCCGGCATGACAAAGAGCGGCGGCATACCTGTTCTCTGGCCTTTTGCCAATAGGATAAGAGACGGAAAATTTACATGGGATGGCATAGAGCATGATCTACATGGAACAAGGGGCGCTAAAGATGATGGCAAGGGACATATCTATCACGGCATGGTTCGTTATGAGGATTGGAAAGTCGAAGAAGTGGGTTCGGATGAAAATGGCATCTTCATAAGACTTTCTTTAGATACAGATGATTATCCTAATATAAAGGAACATTTTGGCAGAGCCGAAATAACTTTGACTTACAGGTTAAAAGGCGACGAGATAGAAATAGCTACTTCAATTGAGAATAAAGATGACCGTGATATGCCGATGAGCCTGGCTTTTCACCCTTGGTTTAATATACCGCAGGTGGATGTTGCCAGGGTGCAATTGCCGGCTTCAAGGCGCTGGGTAGCTACAGATGAAAATATACCGACAGGTGGTTTAGAAAATGTCGCTGGCAGGTATGATTTTAGAGAACCGGTTGAGGTTGGGGAAAGAACTTACGATGATGTATTTACAGACCTTGAAGTTACAGATGAAGGATCTACATCAACTATCTATGACCCTGTTAATGATATTACGATTCAGGTTGTAGCGGGTAAAGAGTTTGAGCATGTCGTGTTCTTTGTCCCCGGCGACAAGCCTACTATCTGCATAGAGCCTCAGACATCATCAACAGATGCCTTTAATTTACATAATCAAGGTATATCAGAATCTACGCCGGTGGTCATTGAACCTGGTCAGGTTTTTAGTACTAAAGTCTGGATAAAAGCAACCCAAGGATTTAGGGCTGGAGGAAAAACTGTTCATGCTCCTCCTCGCACCTTGATTGCCAAAAAGGCGCCTGGCACTGATGAATTAAGTAATAGAGAATCGAGATTCTTGGAAGAATTGAGTTCTGAATTATATGAAAAGAAACATGCTTCTTTGGTGAAAGAAGTCGATGTTGAAGAAGTCCTTGAGTTTATCACAACAGAAGCTTTGCCGACTAAAGGAGAGAGAAGAGAGCAGATATTAAGCCAAGCTGAAGAACCGGCAACATTTAGCGAAAGATTAATGTATTTGCTGGAGAATGGAAAGATTAGGTTTATGGTGGACGATTTAGGCGAAACTAAGATACTTAATGAAGTAGGGGAAAAATATGGTCAGTCATTTGCTAAAGCTGAAACTGATAAATATCTCTATCCTCGCTTTGATACAGAAGCAAATCCTATAGGGGCATTGAGTTTTATGACATACGCTTACATAAATAAAGAAGGAAAACTTATGTTCGAGAAGGAGCATGCTGAGTTAAAAGCAGAACAAGATAGCTTAAAGAAAGAATTAGAGGAAGAATCAAAGAGAGAAGTGAAACAGTTAAGTGATGTCGAGCGAAGGGAAAAAGAGCAAAAGCTGGAGGAAATAGAAAAAGAACTAAAGCGATGGGAAAATATTGCCTTGATTCATATCCCAAAAGCGACATGGGAAGAATATAAAGCTGACATACATTTTCTATCTCAAGTAATTATCCATGAAACCGCAGAGCATATATTAGGTTCTCCTGAGGGTATTACCCCGCATCAATTCGCAGTTATCTTAGAGATGTATTTTTTAAGCCCTGACGCGAAAAAAAGCGGTATAAGTGATTTAAATAAGTTTTTCCTGGAGCATGCTGCTAGTACAAATAACGCAGGTTATCTTAACAAGCTTAATAACGAGTACCATGTAGAGCGCGATCCTACACTTGGCAGCTTTTATCATGAGCTACGGCAGGTTGCTACTGATAATGGTATAACGCTTACAAAACCCGAACAAACATTATTTATTTATGCGTTACGGGACAGGCCTTTTATTAAAAAGGCGCCGGGCACATCCGATGTAGAAGATGAGGAACAAGAGGATTTAAAAAATCAATATCAAGGTAAAGGTGCCCCAGAAGTCGTGCCTAAGACTGTACTAGGTCATATAAAGAGGAATAAAATAGGCGCAATATACGACGAACTCGAGAGCCTTAGTGATCTCGAGAGCCTTAGTAAACAAAGGAAAATTCAATTTAGAGTTGATGACCTTGGTGACGCAGCTCTTTATGCGCGAGGCAATAATCAGATTACGATGGGTGTTTTATTTTTTATCGTGCCTGATAAACAAGGGAGCGGCTATGAAGTACATGTGTCTAAAAAAGTTTGGAAAAGGTTCAGCGGAAAACCTAAATTCTTGGCCCAGGTATTGGTTTATACATATATACAAAATTTCCTCCCTCAGGTAGTAGGAATAAGCCCGCATGCCTGGGCAGGCCTTTCAGCCTTACATTTTGCAAGTAAAGAAGCGATTGAGGTAGGAGTTAATGATTTGGATCTTTTCTATCTGGACTATGCAGTGGAGAGGGAAAATGTAGCGTATTTGTATGACTTATTGAGTGAATATAAAGTGTTCAGGGACCCTGAAGGTGTTTTTAAAAGAGCAATATATGCCAGGATGGGAAAATTGTCCGATGACAATCTTGTTAAAAAAATCTCCAGCGGAAGGCATTTGCTGAGTTTCTATGCGTATCTTTTCGAAGAAAGGTATAAAGATAGACCTGTTAAAGAAAGAGTCCAATTAATTAGTAAGTATTTAGAAGAAAATAAAAGTAATAATATAAATATAAAAGATAATTTAGAAGGGAACAAAAAATCATTTTTATTTACTTGCACTGATCCAGAAGATCCTGGACAGGTTCTTTATATGCCTCAAAATATAGGGACTTTTATGGAATTGACAGAAGTATTAGATCTTGTAAAAGTAGATGTTGCAGCATTAGAGGAAGATGTAAAAGAGCTTAAAGAAAGCCGCAGAGACCTGCAGGCTGTCAAAAAAGAACTAGCGAAAGCGAATGATGCGTTAACAGAAGAAATTAAAAAAATAAATGGCAGGATAGACGATAAGCTTGATGAAATCGCTGTGCTTTCCGACGAACCTTTTATAGACTGGGTTGTTACAGCGGCAAAGGAAAAAAAGGCGTCTTTACCGCAAGGTAAGCCGCTGGTAATAGGTATTTACGGAGCTACTTCTACAGGCAAAACTACATTAGTTGACTTATTGCTAAAAAAATTGGCTTCTGATGCTAAACACTACGACTTAGATGAAAAAGGC
>Ga0075122_10001231_pt1 | contig 18520 bp, 37 predicted proteins | sample AntAceMetag02UKB_FD_69790 | JGI IMG/M metagenome (GOLD analysis project Ga0075122, IMG submission 69790) | Saline lake microbial communities from Ace Lake, Antarctica - Antarctic Ace Lake Metagenome 02UKB | ecosystem: Environmental > Aquatic > Non-marine Saline and Alkaline > Saline | place...
GAACTGGAATGTCCGTAACCATTACATAAATCTCCTATAATATTTTCCCATTGTTTTTCTTCTTTATAACATAAAACCAATATTTGTATTTTATGCTGAAAACACCATCTTGCCTTTTGATTGTCTCTTTCTCTTGCTCTCAGAAAAGAAAGTCTATCTGAAAAGAAAAAGTTGGTCATTTCATAATGTTGTCTTCCTTGTACTTCAATAGCCAGTCTTTCTGTTGGAAGATAAATATCTAACCTCATTTTACTTCCAGGTATTCTTATTTCTTCTAAGATTAATTGTGTCGGAAACGCATTTTTTAAAAGATGTAGAGCTTTTGTATGTAAACCTGATTTAACTTGGTCGTCTTTATTTCGACAGTCTTTTTTAAGTGGCCAATTTTTATATTCTCTATCGTCTAGTCCAATAACTCTCATGATGGATAAATCATTTCTTTAATTTCAGCAATTAATTTGTTCAACAATTTTTTGTCATTAATGAGAAGTTGTCGAAAATTATTTTTACCCATTGCTTGCTGATCATCAAATGTGGTCTTGTAATATGCCCCACTTCTTTTTATTAATCCAACATCTGTTCCTAAATTAATCAATTCTCCCACTTCGTCAATGCCAACGCCATATCTAATAATAGAAGTTATTTCTTGTCCTGGTGGAAGAAACGCAGTAGACATTGTTTGCCATACAACCTCCTGTCCTATAGGATAACCATTACTATTTTTAATAATTTTGAAGTATTTTGCTTCAAGGTCAACATCTGCTGCATATACAATTTTTCTACCACCGCTTTTCTTTTTTGTTTTACGAGACATTGGGTTCATGTTTGTTGTATAATGTAAAACGGCGATTGATATAATGTCATTAACAGCTATAACATTTGACATTCTCTTTAAAAATTTTGCCATCAATGCAGGGCCGGGTGCATATCCGCCTTCGTCGAGATTTTCAGAAAGTTCTTTCCTAGTAACCAATGTAGATATAGAATCAAAAATAAGTACAGAGCGTGGACAGTTGTGAATAATTTTCTCGGCTTCTTCTAAAAAATCTTCTGCTGAAAGAATGCTGGCTTTATTATTTTTATAATATGATCCAATAATATGGATTTTTTCAGGATCTAAGCCATGAATACCTAAAAGATCTCGCGGTTTAAGTCGTGCTTCAATATTAAAATAATAGATCGGATGACCTAAGCGTTGAGCATTTCTAGCTATACATAGTGCCGTTAAACTTTTTCCTGCTTTTGGATCACCAGTAAGGAGTACAGTACTTCCTACTGGAATTCCTCCGGTAATAATGTCAAGACATGGACTGATAGGAACAATATCTTTTTTACGAGAGATAATCTCTGTTCCTTTAACACAAAATGGAGAATTTTCTGGAATATAAACTTCTTCTGTTTCCTTTTTCGATTTTTTTGGCATGATTCCTCTTAATCTAATTGGGAAAGAATAGATTTTTTACCAAGTGGTTGCCTTGGTTTTTCCTCGGTGGAAAATTTATTACTTTCTTTTAAGTTTTTATTTTTTTGTGTATAAAGTTCCATTTTTTCTTTTAAAACTGGACTCAATACATACATTCCACCAAATGAAAGTAATTGGTTACATCTATTATCATTGAGAGATTCTAAAATAACTATAAATGGGTATGTTTTAAGAAGAGATGTGGCCAAACCTATTTGTCTTACTAAAAATCTTCCCCATTCTTTAGAAGTCCAAAATTTTGTTGGTAGATGTTTTTTTTCAATTTGAGATTTTTTTGCACAAATTTTTTCTGCTAGAAATTGACTTTCGGTAATCCAAGAATCACCATGAAGTGATCTAAGATAACATTTGTCTGTTTTTTGTTTTGCCATTATATGTTGTTATAAATTAATCGTGGTGGTGTTGCTTTGTCCGTTATTTTTTCTACCGTTTTAATAATTTCAAGTGCTGGGACAATATACCATTTACACTTAAAAGTAGGTTGAGCAAAATCGTCTATACTTCCGATAATATAAAAGTGCGTTGTTTCCTTATTACCAAAACTACTTTCTACACCTCTAGAAAAATAGTATGCGTTTTTAGAACCGAAAACAGAAACTAAATGACTACCAAACTTTAAATCAAAGCCCACTATTTGACAACCGCTTTCTCTTATGTAATTGCCCAACCTAATCCAAGCAGAATATTCTGGAATACCTCTTCTTCCATCGTCTTGATAAATTTTAATTCCATTATTTAGATGAACTATCCATATTGCTTCATCTTCGATAAAAGGATCGTGTTTATCTGTACAGAGTTGATAGTCTTTAAAATGCACTGATTTATATTTAAGCGTCATATTAAAAACTTTTTTGTGTTGGTTTTGGAATGAAAACTTTTGATGGATTAAATTTATTCCTAAAATTTTCTCTTACTTCATCTCCATGTCCACTTGCCGGTTGTGTCATTACCGTCGCTCTTTTATCTTTGCTACTTAATGGAAGTAAAGGGTTTTGTGCGTTTTTATCATCCGTTTTTGTGGTAGATGTATGTTTTTTTTTATTTTTTTTGGGTGTATCTTTTTCTATCTCATTTTCCAGTTTGCTATCTAAGAACTTTTGTATGGTTTTTACTCCTATACCTTTAAGGTGTGTAGCTATTTCTCCGACAGACATTTTATCTAAATGGTATAAAATAAATGTCTCCTCAACAAAGCTAATTTTTGGTTTTGCCATGTTTGCCTCCTTTTAAGATATGTCTCTTTGTGCTATTCTTAAATAAGATTGATTACCAGTAGTCAAAAACTTGAGATAATTTCTAAAACCTGCCTCTGTGATTTGTTTAAATTGCCACTTGAATTTCCCCATAGTTTGGATATATTCTTTTTCATTATCGAAGCCCCACGGATTAAAAGCGTATCCTTGTAAATTCATTTTCACCCAAAATCTTGTACTGGTTTTTTGTATATCAACCATACAATAACACTCAAAGGCTTTTACATTTATTGCTATTCCGTTTGTGGTAAATCCGGTAGTTTTTAGTGGCATTTGCCATTTATTTTTAGAAGCCTCGTCCTTTTCTTTGTCAATAATAAATGTTTCTGGATTTACATTTTCTCTTTTACTCATTATTTTTCCTCCACTACAATTATTTTAATTTTTTGAATTATAGATCCATTTTCTTTTACATGAAATTCCTCTTCTTTCATTTCAGTAATTACCGTATCGTCTAAATGTCCGACAGAAAACTTTCCATGAAATTCTTGAAGAAAAGATCTGTCCCCACAGTACGGACATGTGGCATAAATTTTAGATTTTATTGGTAGCTGTGGTTGAATAACCCATATTTCTATGAGAGGTTTTGCACAAGAAGAACAGGAAATAATGGTTTTCCCGCCATCTTGGAGTCTATCACGATTGTGTATCATGATATACCCCAATTTCTCCACCGTTTTCTGTCCATTTTTCTTTTACTGTTTGTAATTTATCTTTTAGATTTTGAATTATCTCTACTTCAGAAGATCCTTCAATACGTAAAAAGAAATTATCATAGAATAAGGAGCGTGGATGCCATTGACCATCTGGCATTTGTGCATTAACTACAACGTCTATTCTTACAATTGCTTGATGATTTACAATTTGTTGTTGTGGTGTTATTTTGTCATTCATATTTATTTTCCTGTTTCAACGTATTTGCGTTTTTCTTGCGAAGACATCTTTTGGATTGCCTTTGCCGTTTTCCCCCCGTATTTATCATACCATTGTGGTATTCTTTCTTTTCGTTGTCTATCATGTGTAGAATCTAATTCTATTTTTTGAGATTTAGAATATGTATTAGCATTTTTATCAGCTACCGAACCAACCGTTCGTGATTCTCCTCTAAATGCCCCCATTGGAGAAGTTGGGATTTTATGTATTTCTTTATTACAAAATGGGCATAATTGCTGGGATTCATCAAACATCCTATGAGATATTTCGTGTATTTTTTTACAATATTCGCATTCATAATCATACAAAGGCACTATTTCTCTCCTGATTTTTGTAGGGTTGTAGATTTACCAACATTATTCCAACTCTCTATAAATTAATTCCAATTTACCTTCTTTTAAAATTTTATTAATAGGGAACTCTTTCTTACATCTCTTGTCTTTCACAGTCCCTCTTTTAAAATTATATGTTCTTATATATCCTTGTTCATGAATCTTTTTATCTCTTTCTTCTTTCTTTTTCTGTTGTTTTATCCCTTCTTCGTGGGAGTCTAATTTTTTTTGAATAATTTTGAAAGCTTTTCTTTTGTTTGCATGTTGATTTCTACCATCGATAAAAACGGAAACGCCTGTAGGAACATGGATCATTCTAACAGCAGAAGAAGTTTTATTACGATGTTGACCACCGGGGCCTTGCCCCTTTGTGAATTCTATTTTTAGGTCTGATTTTTTAATTTTCATTTTCTTGTGGCCAATAAATAGGGTTTACAGCTAATTTTGGCTGCAAAGAGGAATTATTTTTTCTCGAAAACATTCTGGACATACATCAAAAATAGTATTTTCATCTACGTGACAACTATACGGATATTCTTTTCCTATAGTCATTCTTATTTCTGTTTCTCTTAGATCATAAAGGCCTCCATTCCAATTATCACCTACAAATTTTTTATGACAAATATCACATTCGATATAGTTTAACGTATCTTCTTGTACTTGTGTAGTATTATAAAATCTCATATCGTACCGTTTGGTTATTAACATGTTTAAAAATATCGTTTGGATAACAAGGAAAATTATATATTCTTTTAAAATTGTTATTATACCAATAACCGTTTTTACAAAGATAAAATAAATCAACACAACGATTATTCTGTGTAGAAATAAACGGTCTCAAACCGTGGCTGTGTTTTAATTCGTATGTAATTAATACATTTGGATCAAATTTGCAAAAATGTTCTCTTAGAAGAGAAGTTATGGAAAATATAATTTGGTGGTTCTTTACGTTGTGTTTCTTTGCATAATCTATATCAATTTCCCATGATTTACTAAAAAGTAAGTTTTTTTCAAATTCTACAATCACACGACCACCAACAAAATCTCTACCTGATATATTATTGTTATATACTACAACATAATAAGGATTATGAATAGTAGGATCTATTTTTGGTGAAATGTTTTCTTGATTAATAATAGATTGTGCTAATAAATTAATTATTTCTTCTTCTTTGGTTATTTTTACTTTCTTTTTATTCAATAAGTCTAAGGGGCATAAACAACCCATGCTAATAAACGATAAAAAATTTCGTCTTTTCATATATATACCTTTTGAATGCGAGCACATACTTCGACAATATCGTCTTTATGTATTTCAAATGATAATTTAGAAGCAATGTTTTCGGCGACTACTTTTAAAGATTTTCTTACACCAAGATTAGGATAATAGTCGTTTAAAATGTTTTTATAATAAATAAGTCGTTCAAACAATTCCATTTCTCGATTCGTCAATCGTTTACCAACAATTTTTATCTTTTATTTTCATGTTTTGTTCAATTTCTGAAATACTACACACCAATAAACTAATACCGCCTATTATAAATATAAAAAAATAAGCAGCAAGAGGAAAGTATTGGACCGGAACCATCATTTGCTCGCATCCACATTGGCCCACAAAAACGTGCGTATGCTGCTACCATAGGTAATGTGGATGCAGTTAGAAATAATAGTACCGCTGCGATAATAGCACAAAAACGAGTCGCTAACATGTTATCCTCCTAATTTTGGCTGATCGTTTACCCATAATTTTCTCTCCATACATATCTCCATTTTTCCCTATCTACTACTCCCACAAAACCACCTAATACATCATAACTACTTCTTGAAATTAAATTTGAAGGGTCTGATCCGTAGCCTAACATATCCATTTCTTTCTTCCAACAAGCGTAAACTTCTTCTGCTAATGAAGAAGAATACATTTCGTGCGGTTTTCTTTTATCGCTTTTAACCTTTTGAGATGGATCTAAATTTTTTCCTCTACCAGCACTTCTCCCACCAAAATTCCCATGCCTTCTACCAATTTGCATCCTTGGTGGTGGCACCCATTTCCCCCCATGTTTTTGGAATAGTCCAATCATTTCTCCGTCTAATTCTTCCGTATGTAAAATATGGTCTGGAATTAATAATCCGTCCGTAGAAAACATTTGACAAAAAATATTCTTTCTAGAGGGCCATCCATCTTCTCTATCTATAATATTCTTAACAAAAAAATCAAATCCTCTTCTAGAAATAGCATATTCATGATGATTAGAATTCCACCTACTTAATCCTGAAGTCCAATCCCAAAAACTAAGCAACCAACTGTAATGATTTCTCACAATAAAGAGATTATAATATTTTTGGATATGTGATAGTGGAAGAACTGCTTGTTGAGCAGATTTTTGATCGTAGGGTGTATATATATAATTTATTCTTTCACATTTAGGATTTATGTCATTATAGATCCCCATATGTCCCAATGTAGTAATGTCTGGAGATTGTTCTATCGTTGTCCCACCACAACGAGGACAATGAAGGAGAGCAATTTCTTTATTATTTATTTTCATTTTGATTTTATTTTCGTATGTATAAAAATAAGATGATGTAACAATTCTAGCGGCCATGCTTGTAACGGAACATAAAACTCAATCTCGTTGTTTCTTGATTATTTATAATTTAAATTCTTAATTAGCACAGTCACATTGGTTGACATATGGAGAGTTTACTTTATCGCATCGAGGACAAATCCATTCGGTGTTAGTGTAACAATTTTGTTGTTGCGGTTCTTTATTCTTTGATGAAAGTACCGCACCGCCCAATAGTATGGGTACGTTCGCCTCTTCTAAATCATAAATAAGTATATTACTCAGATTTTCCTTATTATTTATTTTCATTTGTGTCTTCTTATTAATTTTCTATAAACAATGACTAAAGGGACACGTTTGGCATTGAGGGCATCCGCCTACTCTAATTAAAGTTTGATTACCACATTCAGGACAAACTTCTCCTTCTTCATGCCTATTTTCTTTTATATATTTTTTCAAAACTCGTGCCATTGCTATTGCAAAATCATTAAGACTTCTTTTTTCTCCAACTCTTTCTAATTGTTTAACAAGATAATAAATATCTGTCCCATGTCTCAAAGCGGCTGAAGCAAGCCTAGTAATTCCTTCTTCCATTTCTGAAGCACTAGGCATTACTGGACTTAATTCTGTATCAAATTCTTCAAAAACCGCCTTATAATACCCTTTTCTTTTTCTAATTACTATACCCTCTTTGATTTTATCATCCAAAATGTTATTAGCACCACAAAATATTTCGTATGGATCTTTATTTTTCCCATATAAACCAACAATTACATAATATTTATTACCACGTACATTAACATGATGAACATTACATGGTAATTCTCGCGGCCTTGTTGGTGCCACTGTCTTAGTAATAGTCTCTTCTACGTTTTTGTCAACGCTTTTATCGTCAGATTTTGTAATAATGCCTGATCGACTTCCGTCGCGGTAAACCGTAATCCCTTTTAGTCCAAGAGAATGAGCTAATTCAAACACTTCTCCAACCACCTTTTTAGAAACATTTTTGTGTAAATTTATTGTGGAACTTATACTATGATCAATATGTTTTTGTGCAACGGATTGAAGTCTAACTCGATCAAGTGGATCAATATCATAGGCACAACAATCGTGCCACGGACTTTCTTTTGGATTGTTTTTCCCAGTAATTTTTTTCCATTCTTTAAATTTTGGATGTTCTACAATAAAATTGGCAAATTTATTCCCATCTACATCAATTTCTATCTCATTATTGTTATGAATTTCCATTTTTTCTGTTAATTTTAATTTTCTTTTACTGCTCAAAAATTGAACAGGTTCAATACCCGAAGATACTTGTGCTTCAATACTTATCGTACCAGTTGGGGAACTTGTGAGACACGCTATGTTTCTTCTTCCAAACTCGCTCATATCATGATAAAGATCATACCCATCTATTATATCTCCGTTTATTGATAAAGATTCCGTTTTCATTCTTTCTAAGAAAGGATTGTGTTTTTCTTTATCCCAATCCCATATTGGAAATGCCCCCAATTCTTTAGCCATATCAATAGAAGATCTATAAGAGCCGAATTTTAATGTCTTATAAAGTTTATCTAAAAATTTTAAACTTTTTTTGGAAGCATAGGGAATGTCAACAGCGGCTAAAGTGTCCGCAATACCCATTAAACCAAGACCAGTTCTTCTTCCTTCTTGATATATTTTCTTTACCTTTTCCCACATTATTTTTTCATAATATTTTATATATTCTGGTTCAGGATCATCTTTTATTTTCTTTAAAATGTTATTTATTTTTTCAATTTCTAGGTCAATAATATCATCTAAAAAACGTTGTGCTATTTGCACATCTGCATAAAAAAGTGGGAAATTAAACTTCGCCTTTTTAGTAAATGGTTTTTCTACATAAGAATATGCATTCATTACCAGTAAGATACAGGCACCCAAAGAATTAAGCGGAATTTCTGAGCATACATTTGTGCATGATGTTTTCCATTCTTCGCCATAACAATCTGCAATACTTTCTTTAATTATTGTGTCCCAAAATAATAAACCAGGATCTCCAGTATTCCAAGCACACTTAATAATGTCCTGCCACAATTTGCCAGCGTTTATCTTTTCGGAAATAAGAGGAGACGGACTATCTACAGGCCATCTTTGCTCATATTCTGTTCCCTTTTTTAGTGTTTGCATAAATTCGTCAGTAATTTTTACTGAAATGTTTACAGATGTAGATTTAGATATATCTTCTTTCATATGAACAAACTGAAGAATGTCTGGATGATGGTTGTTCATAGCTAACATACCACCACCCCTTCTTCCAGATTGACCAACTTCTGCGACTGTATTAGCAAATCTTTTAGCAAAAGAAAATGGTCCTGTACTACTCCCAGCCGCATTTTTTGTTTTCATTTTATATGGTCTTAGATTAGAAACATCTAAGCCAATACCGCATCTTCTTTTACTTAATTGGGCAATACACTGATCTGTATAAAATATTCCACCGTATGAATCAAGTGGAGAAGGACAGCAGAAACAATTGGCAACGCTAGTATATTGGTAAGGATTTCCTACCCCAAACAAAATTCCTCCTTGAGGAACAATTTTTTTAAACCCTTCCAAATAAGAAAAGATAGTAGAATGATTAAGTGGTGAAGTAAACTTTTTTCTTTCAATGCGGGCTATTTCTTCAGCGATTCTATTATGCATATCGTCTGGAGTTTTCTCTAATATTTCTTCTTTTTCATTTTTTAATGAATACTTTTCTACAAAAACGCGAGACGCTAATCTATTTCCGTTAAAATAATTAAGAGAAGCTTCTAATGCCTCCTCGTATGTATATATCACTTTGTTCTCCATTAAAAACTTATATTTCTTCTATATTTATTTTTGTGTAACTCATATTAGACTCTTCCAGTAAAGTGCTACTATAATTATCATAAATCGGCCCATCAAGATATACTAATCTAGCTACTCCAGCATTAATAATTTCAATCATACATGGTGTACATGGGAGACCACAATAACAATATAATGTTGTATCAAGTGTAGCAATACCATTTCTTGCCGCTTGAATTAGAGCATTTCTTTCGGCGTGACCAGCTTGACAAAGATGTAAACCTTCTCCAGATTTATATTCATAATATTTACGAGGACATGTTGTGGGATATTCTTTAATATCATCGCCACACATTACATTGCAAGGATTAAGAGGCGATTCTAAGTTATTGTAAAATTCAAAGTTTCTTTCGTTACAATGCTTTACACTACGAGCCGGCCCATTATATCCAGTACTTACAACACTTTTATCTTTCACAAGAACGGCACCTATCTGTCTACTCATACATTTTGTATTTTTACTGACTTCTGCTGCTATTCGTAGAAAATATAAATCCCAATTATGATTAGTCACGTTTTCCTCTAGTATCCTTTTCTTGGGTATCATAAGGTAAGTATTTACTTCTCTTTTGTCTACCTTTTCTGAAATCCCTATACTTCCGACGATCTTTCTTCTTGTCTTTCCCTCTTAGAGTCTTTGACATTTTCTTCTCTCTCTTCTCTATCTTCTAATGCAGGAACAGGTGTGGAGCTAGGATTGAAAACTGATTCTGCTTTTTCTTTCACGCTTACTTTTGATGGAGCATCCACTATTTTAGTACCAAAATTCTCAAACACATGTCGAGAAATATTATTTATCTTATCACCATCTTTTAAAACAACATTCCAGTATTCACTATCTTCTGCCGTTACCTCAATAAGTTCAGAAGAATAATGTTTTCCAAATCGGAAAAATTCTGTTTCTTTACTCCCGTCTTGGCGAGTAATTTCTAAATTAATATTACGTATACATCTTACATTGGGCATTTTATGCTCCCTTTTAATGTTATCGGTATTTTTTACATCCTCCACACCCACTTGGGGATGTTTTGGTCCCCACAGTGGATTGAAGGATTTCAAAGTTCTCTATATTAACGTTTTTCGCAATTCCTTTTATTGGACTATTAGGAGCAAATTTAATATCTGCTACTTGGCCGTGTTGGTTTACATTATCTATGGGGTAGATTTTCTTTCTATTAATATGATGTTGTGCTTCTTGGGTATGTAATTTTCCATTTTCTCCAAGAGAAGTTTCTTGGACAAAAAGTACGAATTTTTTGACGAAACGGATTCTCAATTAAGATTCTTTCAATTGATTTAAAATTTGATGTAGTATATTTAAACCTTGTGATAATGTACCACCATATTGTTTCAGCCATTTTGGAATTTGATTATTCATATAAAACCCTATTATGATGTTCGTCTTTTCTTAGCAACAGCAGTAATCTTCTTGTGGAAAAGATTAGCAATTTCCTCATCGCTAACACTAACATCCTTCATCATTTCCAAAGCGGCATTACTAAAACGACCTCTTACTAACTTTCTTTTACTCACTTCTGCGTTAGCAGTTGTTACATTATTTCGTAAATCTACATCCTGATGAACGTCGACTTGTACATTTTCATTACTCATCCTAATTCTCCTTTTTAGATTGAAACATAAATAACTTTCCTACATTCCTCTGGCTTTACTCGAATGATATCACATAATTCTTCCCTTAGTTCATTTGTTTCTCCGTCTGTACTTAGTCTATAATTTACTGCCCAATATGTATCATCATCTTTACGATAAAATACTTCCCATATATAACAACCATGTCTCCATAAATGGTTTACTTCACGATATTCAGATTTTAATTCTTCGTTTATTAGTTGTTGATGTGTTGGTTTATTCATTCATTCATATCCATGTATGAAACGCAAACACTTGACATTCCGAATCCTTTTTTTTACGAATCAATTCTTCAATTTCTTGATCCCTCCATGGTCCTTGGTGGACGAATCTTTCACTATTTGACCTTGTTATATTATACATGTTTGGAAAGTACTTAGTTACAAAATTACCATACCCTTCAAATTCGCTGAAGGAATAATATTCACTGTTTGAGTTAATAGTTTTGCATACACTTTTGTATAAGTTTGTTGGGTTTCCAAATTTTCCAACCATCCCCTGAATTACATCTTTATTAAAAAGCATAAAATCATTAATAAAGGAATGAGGATATTGTCTCCCAACATTCCATAGTTCTCTCATAGTGTGGAAATATGGTACATGATGTTGGTCTAAGCCTAGAAATAGTTGTGGTTTTTCGTTCTCAGCACTAAAAATCTCCACCTTTTTATTAAAATAAAGATCGCTGTCTACCACCAGATAATATCTAGTATCGCTTAGGTCACAGAAAAGTTTAGCAAATTGCTGCCAAATCCAATTAGGACGATATTTACACAGAGTTCTATCTATAGCGGGAATAATTTCTCCATCTGTGTGAAAAATAAGTTGTTTTCTTACATTTCTTAGGTATAACCTAATTCCCGTATTGGGTGATACGATATGTATACGAGAAGGTTGTGGGGAGAGATTATTGAAAGATTGTAGAGTATACTTAATCTTGTTATAATCTTTTATTGTGGAAAAGATAATAGCTTCGTAATCCATTTTAAGTGTCCTATTGTTCCTTATTATCCACGAAACTGTATGTAAAAATCTTTTATAAAAGGAAAAATAACATCGCCAAATGTAAATAGTAACATAGCAATTACAAACGTTCCAAAAAATACTATAATAACTCCCTTTTCCATATTATTTATTTATTCCTCTCCCCCTGATAAAGCGTGCCAAAACTCTGCCCATTCTTTATCTAAACAGTCTTCACTACAAAACCAAGTTTCAAAACTAATACTAGCAAAATGAGTAATCTCACCACATACCAAACATTTTCCATCATTAGAAAAATAAACTACGTTGTCCCCATCATAACTAAATCCATCATTATGTTTTGCATAAGGGTGTTTTATATTAAATTTCATTATGACACATAAATATCTCTTAATAAACCAAGGATTATATTAAATACATGAAGCAAAAATATAAAACTAAAGAATATAATCGCAAAAATAAAACAACCACGATCTTCATCATAACTAGATTTATTACACATTTTATTTATCCTTACTAAAGAAGATTAATGATTTCGTTCAATAGATCAACTATATGAAGATAAGCAGCAACACCAATGATTATTAGAATACAGCCACATCCATTACTTTCATTATTATTATTACTCATAATATTTATTAAATATAATCTATAATAAGTTTCCCATCGAGATGATCACATTCATGCTGTAAAATTACACCGCAAATTCCAGAAAATTCTCCTTCCCTTTCCACCCCATCTAAATCTTGATAAGAAACGGTGATTTGCCGTCTCCTAAAAACAGTCTTACTGATTCCGGGCAGACTAAGACATCCTTCATTAATTGTATTTAATAACCCTGCCTTTTTAATAATCTTGGGATTTATGAATGGTTTTACAATCTTAGTATTAGGATCTGCAGCAATAAAAAATCGAAGCGGAATATCAACTTGAGGAGCAGATAAGCCAACCCCGCCATATTGCATGATTAATTTCTTCATTTGTCTAATTTGTTTTCTAAGTCTTTTACCGAAGTCGTTTTTGTGAACCGGCGTACAGATTTCTCGAAGAGAAGCATGGGGGTGTGTGAGAATTTTCATTATTGTTCCTATCTTGAAATAATAAAAAAACGATTATCTAATATTTTTGATAAAATTTGACTTACTTCTTTCCACTTCAACCCACCATTAGAGCATCCTGGTTTTGGCAAAAGTATACGGGACCAATTTAACGCATATGATATCATACATAATTGTTCTGCCGATTTTTCAATTAATCGTAAACTAGATTTATCTTTCCAATTATATTTTGTAGGAAACGATACAATGTCAATAATAAAATTATTTTCTTCATAATACTTTGTGACAATTAAACCGGATTTTAAATATCCATTATTTATTTTACATGTAGCATGTCCCCACGTTTTTGGTAATATTGGAAATCTATCAGCAAACTGCTTTGCAATACCAGCACCCATTACTAAACTGCCGTCTTTTTTAACACACATATTTGTAGTGCAACATACAGCGTCGTATCCGTGTATGTATTCATTCCATAAATTTCCTCTAATGATTCTCATTTCGGCCTCTTTATAGCGATAAAAATAGACTCGGCACTAGGTTATAAATTCTTCCGAATTATTTACTAGTACCGAGCCTCATAAAATACGACATACCTTTGACACACAACTAACAACTTTTACCTACTTATATATATCTAATAAAAGAAGAATGTCAACACATATCTTCTTTATTTTAAGAGTCCTTCTAGCATTATTCTTTGGTCCATAAGCTTTTCATTTATTGCTTTAGTGTTAATACGAATTTCACACAATTTTTCCTCTACTGATTTATTATGTAGAATTTGTTTTTCCTCTACTGATTTATTATGTTGAATTTGTGCGGCAATATGTTCCTTAACATCTCCCTCAAGGCGTATATTTTCTATTTTAACCTGATGCGATGCTTTTACTGCATCGTAAGATGCTACAACAGAAACGCCTACCATAGTCATAAGAATGGTGCTTATAGAAATTACAATACCTTTACTAAGATTATCCCAACTATTATTTGGCATATGAATATTCGCCTTTCTTACGTAAAGGGGCCACAATTGACCCCCATTTATTATTATCTAATTATTACCACAGATAGCGAATATTATAATAATCTGAGGTTGGGGCAATACCTTTTGCCATATAGCTTAACCATCCAGGAATTGCGGCAGAAGGATTAGCAGCTTCATCAGTACCAAAGTGACTAAAAACCGTTGCAGTAGTATTATATGTTGGTGCTCCAGTCAGTAAATCCCAACTTGCTATATTTCTGCTTGTTCTCCAGAGTAAAGAATTAATAGATTTATTAAACGAAGCAAGTCTGGTAGGGGTATTAAGAGATGTTGCAGCAACGCCAGCTAGCGTGGACATATGTGACCCACCTTTGACTATGTAGTTGCCAGCGACTTGGTTATTAAAAGTGCCGGCACCAACAGGTAGCATAGTACCAGATCGAGACCTAGGACCAGGGATAATACATCCAGTGATTGCCAAAAACGTGCTTACTGAACTAGTTATTCGAGCGTCCGTGCCCAAAGTTCCAGCAAATGCTGCACTTCCGCCGTCGTTTTTAACAGCACTTGCGGTACTCATACATCGAAACCCTTTGGCGTATCCGTGACCAGCACGATAATAAGGCACGGGGTAAGTTGTTACAACCATTGTTAATCTCCTATAGATAAATCAATTATGCTCCTTTGATAGTCTTTAAATGAAAATCCTATATCTTCTAATTATATTATACACTTTTTTTTATTATTCACGACTAGAAATAATTTTCATCCAATCGTTTGCAACTTGTTTTATATATTTCGGTATAGTACATGGGTCTATATTATAAAGTTCACATAGATAAATCTCAATGGTATTCTTAACCATTGTTGGTTGTAATCTACAAAGAATTTCTTTGAAAAAACGGGTTTCCATTTCTAAATTATATTTGTGCATTTTTTATCTCGTTTTTTGTTTGTTGTCTTTCTCTTTTATTCATTGCCCTTTTAACTTTTTTACCAAGTCCAGAATTATTTTTAAATACACAAAGTGCTTTTCTCCAACATGAAGTCCAATCGTTTTCGTTTCCATTAATTGTTGGGGTTTTTGTCATCATATTTCTTTTCTTAATTGTTCAATGTTCTCAAATCCTTCATCCCCCAAAATTCCATCCATAAATCCTTTTTCAACAGCTTCTTGAGGAGTCATATAAAACTCTTGTTTTTTGTCCATTTTATTTCTAAGCCAAGATTTTATCTTTTCAGGAGACATTTTTCTTTCCACCCAATATTCTCCATATTGACATCTTTCAACATAAACATCTAACATGGTTGACGATGATCTTTTAGACCATTCGGCTTCTGCTTGTACAGATGTATAATTCCCTTCTATTAAATTAGTTCCCCAGTGAATCAAAAAATCTGCATTAGAAGTTATAATTCTTTTTGTGGCAGCTTGAGGTATAATAGAGGACATCGATCTTGCATGAGCATATGCGAGCAGTACAATATTGGAAGTGTTAATATCGTTACATGATACTTTGATAGCGTCGTAAATAGCCATACCATAATTCCATTCTCCCCCACAAGTAATTTGGTGTACTATTATGGGTTGCGAATTAATAGAATTAAGTAGTTGTAGATTCTTTATAAATGTAGCAGCAGTATAGTGATCAATCATTGCGTCGTCTACACAATCGTTTAGGTTTGAAGTAAGAAATATTTCTCTGTTTTCCACAGAAATACTAAATTCATGTAGATTATAAATAGCGTTGTCTGGTATTTTTTTAGTAGGAGATCTTTTTGGCATTTTTTTTTGTGGCACTATAAATACCCTATTTGGTTATAATTCTCTGTCGTCAGATAGTAAAATAATTCCGCCAACTAATTCACGTACTTGAGCTAAAAATCGTATTTTTCTTTCAAATTCATCACCACCACTATTACTAAGTACAATTTCCATCCCGCCATTTGGTAATATATATAAAGCCCAATACTCCTCTTTATCAAGAAGATAGTTTCTAAATTCTTTACTTTTATTAATCAAATCTTGATTAGTAAATGTTTCTAATAGCTCGTCTTGTGAAAATGTAAAATATCCAAGTACTATTTTTTCAATAGTTTTTTTAGTGTCCTCTACCAAAAAAAGTATTCCATTGTCATTAGACTTGGGAAATCCTATTCTTAATCTATATCTTGTTAGTACTTCTAATGTTTCGACTCCGGGGATTCTTTCAATTAATTGAACAATATCATCAGTAATATCAAAATTTACATATAAAATCCACAAATTAAAATCGTCTTCAGAAATTACTTCTTCTTGATGAGAAATCATTCCTTGTGGAGAAATTTTAAGTGGTCCCATTGGTAAAATATTAAGTCCGCCACCTTCTCTTTTTTCGTAACCGTCTTTATATTCCTCGGTATCTTTTTGTTCGTTTGCTTCAAAAGATCCGTTCCATTTTTCCCAAGAAAATCTTTTAATCATTCTATTTTCCTAACCAAAAACTTGAGTTGGTGGTTTGACTACTCCATTGTAAAATTCTTTATTCATTAATTGTCTCCACATATTAAATGCCATTGTTATAACATTTTTTGTTTTTTTATTATTAGTCATTTTTACCAATCCGTTAAAATGTTCTTCAAGTTCTGTAGATATTTTGAGCATTAATTCCGCAATAATCATTGCATTTTGTTCATTATTAATATTGCGTGGAAACATTATATCAAAATGATGCGTTCCATTTTCATCAATATTAAATGATATTTGATATATAATCTTTCTTTTAGGATTATTAGCAGGAAACGAACGCGGATTTTCGTTACAAGACTTTTTCACTTCGTTTTGCTCATTAAAGATTGGCGGATCTTTTGACGATTTGGGCGTCTGGTTTATACACCGTTTGAGTTGTTGCCAAATGCTCATATTTTATCCATTCTATGGGATTGAGGGTGTCTAGAATTGATCGTTCCATAAACGATTGAGATTTATAAATCACATAAACCTTTTCGTTTAAACCATCTAATACGTTGACAAGTTTTATACCATGCCAAGAAAGTGGTGGTAAAGATTCATAAAGTAAATGGAGAGTATGTCCAACAGATTTTTTGTAACCTAAATAAGGAAGAATATATTTGTCGTTTTCTTTTAAAAAGCCAATATCAATAGATGTATGATTGTAATTGATTAGGAGTATTTTTACTATCATTTCCATGAAAATTCTTTCCTTAAATTTTTATTTCCTCTTCGTATACATTGGTTTACAGATTGTCTAGATACCCCATATTGACAAGCTATTTCCGATTGTTTACTTCCGTCGTATTTACTAAGAATGTATTCCCTTTGTCTATTAGTGAGAAATTTACTTTTTTTGATTATTTCCCTATTATTTTCATAAGATTTGTTTATGTCTTTATCTTGGACAAATAAATTTTGGTCAAGAGAAAATGTAGTATGTTTATTATTACAATAAATACTAATTATTCTTAAAATTGCATATCTCCCACAATACCATAGATATTTTTCTCTAATAAAAGACTTTTGATTATTATTCCAATAACAATCGGCCAGCATTATCTGATACATAATATAAGAAATTGCGTCTTCATCTCTCAATATTTTATTAATAAACGTACCACCATTTTTTTTGATACATATTGTAGACATTCGCTTATAATATTGTATTGGGTAAAGTTTGCTATTGTCTACATTTTTAAAGGCGTCTTTCATTTGAAAAGATGTGCCGCCGATGGAAGGAATCAATGACAACATATATTTTCCTTTGTATTATACACTTTTATTATTTAATTGATGCTTCATTGTAAAATTCTTCTAGATCTATGAGAATGTCAGGTTTGTTTAAGGCAATGAAAACTATAAGTATAATTTTTTTAATGTCTTTATCATCATAACTTTCTAGTTGTTCTGCTATTTCGCTAGCAGCACCCAGTAGATCATCTGTAATAATTCCCATTACTTATTTTCTTTCATCGGATAAAGTGTAATTTTTTTATTTTTTTTTATTGACATAAAAAGTCCCGATTTACATCTAATAATGATGGCTTTTTCGTTTGGTTCACGTTCTAAAATCCGAAACGGAATTATACTTTTTAAACTATGCGTTGTTACAGTTTTACGATGTTCATCTAAAGTATACATAATATTTTTCCTTTTTCTATATTTTTTTATTTAAATAATATCCATTTCCCACACATTTTAAAATAATACGTCCAATTTTTGCATTAAATCTGTTTTTTTGCGGTCGTATAACACACCCTTCTCTTATATGCTTTGCAGTATCTACAACGCTATTCCCTTCAGCCAATTCTTGTATTTTATTAAAAGAATATGGACCGCTATAGAGCAAAGGAACTGTTGGTATTTTGTATTCTTCACAAATCTTAATAAAGTTTTCTATTTCCATC
>Ga0075122_10001233_pt1 | contig 18506 bp, 20 predicted proteins | sample AntAceMetag02UKB_FD_69790 | JGI IMG/M metagenome (GOLD analysis project Ga0075122, IMG submission 69790) | Saline lake microbial communities from Ace Lake, Antarctica - Antarctic Ace Lake Metagenome 02UKB | ecosystem: Environmental > Aquatic > Non-marine Saline and Alkaline > Saline | place...
CTGGAATGGTCATAGTATAAAATCGATTTCAAGTCGAAAAAAGTCTTTTTTAATATAACTGCAAGTTTTGTCATAAGTTACAAGAAGTATTTTTTAAACAACGAGACAGTAGTGATGGTATATATCATTTTTTCTTTCTTGATCTTTCCGTTATCACCGAAATATCTCTTATATCAATAACCTCTCCTCGCCCCGAAACCAGATACTTGTCTTCTTTTAGAAAGAAAGTTTGTGTGCCGCGCAAGGCCGAAACTACCCTTAATATGCCGTATAAGAGTGGATCTCGTGTTATGACAGCATCATATTTCTTCTTTTTCGTAAGAACTTTAGTTATTATCTCTCTTTTTCTGATACTTTTCGGAAAAGACTTTATCCCGACATCAGCGTGTTCAGTAATACCTTTTTTTTCTAAGCTCTTTATTATTTGACCCCGATCTTTTTTCTCGACCCACATATCTACTATAATGCGTTTTCTGGCCACATTTTTTAGGTTCTTATAATCCTTTAATATGCGTTCATCTTCAGAATCCTGTTCTACGAAAAGCATCCTAAGAAGTCTTCCCCAACGGGACTCAAAAAGATATTTATTTTTTTTATATATCTCCTTTTTCCCGGGAAGACGTGATCTTGATGCCTGTTCTCTGTGATATACATACGCGCCGCAAGCCATGACCGAGATAAACCCTTTTTTCATAGCGCGGCAGGCAAAATCTGTATCCTCGTAGCACACCCCTTCATATGCTTCATCAAACAAGCCAATGGTTTCCAATACTTCCCGCTTGATAAGACAAGCAAACCCTATAGCATGTCCCAATTCGACAAATTTCCCAGACTTATCTTTTACTAATAAGGGATCATTACATCCAAATGTGTTGCTTTGAGGGTTAACCAAGCCGATACTGCTGTCTATTGACGCTACATTTATCATTTCTCTTAGCCACCCGCTGTAAACTTCACAATCATTGTTCAAGATACAAACATAAGGAGCGGTTGAAAGTCTTAAACCTTTATTTATCCCGCCTGCGAACCCCGCGTTTTCCGGACTGAAAACTTTTTCTATCTCAACATCCCATTTGCCACTGACATTATCTAAATATTCTCTTACCTCGGGCGACGTACTATTGTTATCAACAATGATAAGCCTTGAAGGAACTAAAGTGTTCTCTAACACACTTTCCACACACTTCTTAAGAAGATCAGGGCTTTCATAACTCAATAAGACTATATCGCATTCATGTTTCATAATTTCTATTTATCCTCTAATTCGCGAACTATATTCCAATACTTTGCCCATTTAAGAAAATGCACCCATGCGAAAAGTACCGAAAAAATAAACCCATGCATACCTTCTTTGAATCCTTTTTTCTTCACGTAAAATTTCCAGAAAAGTTTAGCAGGTTTTACCTTGATGTTATATTTTACCTCTTTCTCGTCTATCCTTCCCCTTATGTCATATAACTCTTTAGCTTCAAGTGTTGTATACCGATTCTGTCTTGAGATAAGCTGCTCAATACTAATAAACGGATAATGTTCCACTCCCACATCCATCTTGCCCGTTTCCCCATCAACTACAAGCTGGTGATGCACCTTACCGTCATAATGAGCCCTGCCTCGCCTAAAAAGATGGTATGAATGATGGTACCATCCCCCATACCTCATGAACCTTCCAAGAAAAATATTCTTTCTCATAAACCCGTATGCTGAATGTTCATCATTGCTTTCCAAAAGTTCTATCAATCTTTCCTTGAAGTCTTCCGGGACCACTTCATCGGCATCCAGCTGCAGGATCCAGTCACCCGTACAATTGTCATTACCTATATTCCTTTCTAATCCGAAATCCCCTTCAAATTCATGCCGTATAACTTTAGCCCCGTATTTTTCGCATATCTCTACAGTTTTATCGGTGCTCATCCCATCAACGACAACCACTTCATCCACCCATTTCAAACTATCAAGACATGTTGGGATCCGACTCTCCTCGTTCTTAGCTATTATTACTACCGATAATCTTTCTCTTCCCATCTATTCTCCCTTCTCTATCATTTCTCTGTATTTAAGATAACTCACCAATTGATACACGCCGCTGAAGATAGCGACAGTTATACCGTAGATACCGTCTTTATACGCCTTTTTACGAAGTAGTCTCCTATAAAAACATCTATCAAACGCTCTCCATATTGCATGGCCGAAACTCATTTTCCTGCCGGTAAGATACCATTTCTTGGCTTCAAGCGAGGTATGATTATTTAGGCTGCTGAGATAATCTGTTATATCTCTATGAGAATAATGTATCAGGTCACCTTTTAAATGTCCGCAATCACCTTCAAGAAAAGCCCGGGGATGAACCTCCGCTTCCTCATATTTAAATTCGTTCTTGAGAAAAAGTCTTGTTTGCGCCGCGGGATACTCTCCCCCATACTTAAGCCAATGATCTCCGATATGATTACGTCTAGGTATAGTGTAAGCCTTAAATTCCGGACTTCCTTCTAAAAGTGTTCTTACTTCCTCTTTTAATTCCGGCGTTATCCGTTCGTCGGCATCAATACTTAATACCCAATCATTTGAAGCCTGCTCATATGCCCAGTTACGATGACGTCCCTCATTTTCCATTTTACGGACAAATATCTTATCGGTATATTTTTTTGATATCTCCCGCGTAGAGTCGGTACTTTCATCATCAACAACTATCAATTCATCCGCCCATGCAGCGGTTTCAAGACACTCAGCAATATTGTCCTCTTCATTTTTAGTTATTACAACAACTGTTACTTTTTCCATTTTTCACCTTTTTTCATTGTACTTAAATACAGAAATAAAAATATATTTGGGGACCGAGCCCCAATATAAGAAGGCGCCGAGGACGCCTGCCTGCCGGCAGGCAGGTAATGTCCGAGGTGTGTCGAAACCTCCCGGTTTCGACGGTCCACAGAACGTTTAGCTAATAATTCAAGTGGGGTACAAATTGTACCCCAGTAGGAATTAAGCTCGGGATCTTCAATTTCTTTTACCCTCTCATATCCAACTCTTGCCAACCAGCGCTTAAAAGGCTCAGCTTTGGGAGAGGGAATCGACTGTATTATGCGAAACATAGTCTCTGTATTCGCACAATTTGTCAGCCTTAATTTTCCATCTGGAGCTATCATTTTCAATTGTCCGATTTTTTCGGACACTTCATTATATCCTTCATCAACCAGTTTCTTTTTGAGATCACTCCAGTATTTTCTACCCCTGCTTGTTTTTGTAAGAGCTTCTACCGTATCAACCACCGAAAACCACCATTCATCATCGTAGATCATACGTCTTATCTGTTTACCCTTAAAAACGGCTAATTTATGAACCTTTTTTACTTCAGTATTTGTTTTATTCTTTGACATACCCCCCCCTCTCTCTGACTTCTAACATCTATCTTCTCACATCGGACATTTCTGTCTATGGTCAATGGTCAATTGTCTACAGTCTATCTAGACCTTTAAACCTTTTGACCTTCGACTTTTAAACCTTCGACTTTTGACTTAAAAGAACTGATATCCATTCTCTTTACACGTGTGACAAATAATATTACTGTCGGATTCCATTCCTGCTATAATTTTTCGGGCCTTAACGTATTTTTCACCGTTCCACACTTCTTCAAAACTTTGTTTAAGCAAATTTCCAAATTTATGACCTTCGCAGTCATATATGGCCCCGCATGCCACAACATCTCCGTTCCAGTTAATAGTAGTTGTCTTCCAAGGCTTCTCACATATTTTCTTTCCGGAAGCTAGGTCTGTGTACATATTATATTCTTTGTCTTCGGGTATCCATTCTTTATCTCTCTCAACTGAAGCCTGAACAGGTTCAAATATCTCTTTTCCGCAATCCACACGCATACCGCTAGCTTCAAATTCTATACCCATCTCCGCCGCTTTCTGCCTGGCTTTTTCCACTTCACCTTCATTATGCTTAAAAACCAAATACTTCCATATTATTTTAGGATTTTCTTTACCTAGTTCATGCTTCTTTTTAAGCACCTTTTCGACATTTTCCATGACTTTTGTCACACTGCCGCCTTTCCTGTACTGCTGATACACTTCCTGCGTTGCTCCGTCACAGGATATTTTCAGGACATCGACTCCGTGTCTGACAATTGCCTCTATATGTTCATCATCAATTGCGTTAAAATTACTATCAATAAAAATTCTAACAGAAGGTTTTTCTTTCTTAACGTACTCTATCATCTCACCTATGTCCCTATTAAGAAAAGGTTCTCCCCAATTGAAGAGATCTATTGTCTTCACAAATGGTTTGATCTTATCGAAGATTATCTTAAAATCATCAATATTCATGAGGCCTTTTTTGACCTGCTGCTGATCATCGCTATTGGTCGGACACAAAGGGCAGCATAAATTACATATGTTACCGGTCTCTATAGATATCTTTGACGGAAAATACTTCAAAGTACCGGGCTTCTTCTGTACAGATTTAAATATGCTATTCAGTAACGGTACATACATATATTCTCACTTATCCTTTCACTTCGCTCAATAATTTCAAACATGCTCCTGCAACAGTATCCGCGGATATCTCCTCCAGACATTTATTATTGTTCCCGCATTCCGGTAACTTAAAGTTGTTATAACAAGGCCTGCATGAAAGATCCTGTTTGGTCACCGCAACCCTCTTTTCTGAAGGCGGATAAGGCCCGTAAACCTTTTCGTCGACCGGTCCGAAAACAGAGACCGTCCTAACATCTAATGCGGCGGCTATATGCATAGGCCCACCGTCATTACACAGCACAAGATCACAAGCGTTTAAGAATGCTATATAATCTGGTAGAGTAAGATCGTTCATCACCAGAGCAGGTGCTTTTTCCATAATACCGGCAAGGTTACGACATAGATCCGATTCACCAACATCACCCAATATCACCACCGATGCTCCTTTATCCGCGAGTATATCCGCTACTTTTGCGAACCCTGCAGGAGACCATCTCTTTCTGGCAGCATCTTTTCCCCAACTTGCTCCTCCTCCAGGAATAACAGCTATTAAAGGGTCTGCTTTTTCATCTACACCCTTTTCTCTCAAATGTGACAATACCATTTCCTGACTGATCTCATCCGCTAGGAGACTCATCTTATTTGTCTCTGCCTCTATACCTATATGCCTCAGGCAATCAAGATAATATTCTATAACATGTTTTTCGCTAAATCCTGTAAAAGGTATTTTGTCCGTTAGAAATACGCCTCTTTTCTTATAATTCAACCCTATCCTTCTTTTGATCCCGGCAAGTTTAAAGAAAAGACCCATCTCACGTGACAGCGTAAAGTCAAACAACGCGTCATACTTCTCATTTTTTATCTCATTGAACAGATTGTTAGCAGCCTTAAGAAACCTTATTTTGGAATCTTTCCATATTTGAGTAAAAATATCCTTTTCATACACATATATTTCGTTTATACCCGGCACATGATTGACTATGTCCATGGTACGAACATTGCACATATAGTCTATCTTAATGTCCTTATTAAGCCTTTTCAGGTTAGCCACTATAGGAGTAGTAAAAAGTACATCCCCGATCCCGAATATGTTAGCAATGAGTATTTTCTTCATACCCTTTCGTTTACCATTTTCTTCACAACTTCAAACACTGCATCTACTGTAACAGCATCCAGACATTTGTATTCGTATGGACACGCAGCATCCTTGCATACTTCGCATCCCGTATCCTCATGAAAAACAACATGTCCTTTCCCCCACGGCCGCCATCTCACCGGACTTACTCCGGGTATGTTTCTTCCGAAAATGGCAATTACCGGCACTCCTAATGCCGCGGCCATATGCATAGGCCCGTTATCGTTCCCCACAAAAAGAATACTTCTTTTTAAAAGTGCGGCTACTTCTTTAAGATCAAGCTTGCCCGCAAAGGATACGGCCATTTTCTCTCTGCCACTCATTATGCTTCTTACAAGCTGCTGTTCTTCTTTATCACCTAGTACGATACTTTTAATACCTAACTCGTCATTTATCCTTTTTATAAGCTCTTTGTATTTATCCTTTGGCCACCTTTTAGCGGGATTACTGCTTCCTGGTTGAACAATAATGATCTTGTCTTTCTCTAAAATATCATCGGCTATAAGTTTATTCGTCAGAGACTTTTCCGCAGATATGCCTGTTGTAAGAGACGGGCCATCCGTTCCCGGTATTATGCCCACGCTTCTTAAAAGGTCACGCGTATATTCTGTCTCATGTTTGGATCCTTCGTCCCGAAGATCTTTTATCTTCCTATTTAGCAGGAATCCCCATTTACGATCATACCCTACCCTATTTGGTATACCCGCAAAAAAACACGCAAGATGAAGCATCTTGTGTGGATTAAGAACGATCGCCGTATCAAATTTAACCGGCCTCAAGGTCGCAGCAAGCCTGCCGGCTTCTAATAACATATTTTTTCTACCGGAAGTATCTGCCTCCCAAACATTCTCCAGATCCTCTCTATTGTCAAGAAGAGAGCGGGAATAAGCTGAAGTGACAAAAGATACTTTAGAATCGGGATATTGTTTCTTAATATCATCAACCGCTACCGTTGAAAGAAGAACTTCTCCGATACGATCCGTTCTTAAGATCACTACATTCCTGACATTATTTATTTTCGTCATAATAACTCAATGAAAAACAGAATCCCAGGAGCAAATGAAAAAATACAGCAAGGTTCACTGAATATAAATGTGTATCCACTATGGAATTAAACGCAAAACCGATCAATCCGGCAAATAGACCTATGCACAGATCTTTCCTATTCCCGGGCATCATTACGGAAAATTTCTTCCACACACTAACAAAAACGCTTACTAAAAAAAGTAGGAATATCAGAGCACCAACTATACCTATTTCCGATGCCATATGAAGATAACAATTATGAGAATATCTCACATCAGGATACTCTGCAGGTTTATATTTAGGAAAATTGCGGCTATAAGTATTAACCCCGAACCCTAAGATCGGGTGCTCCTTTATCATATTTATGGTGCCTTTCCAGAGCATAATACGTTCCCATGTCGTTCCGCTCTGAAAATCCGTCAAATCGAATATCCGTTCCTGTACCGTATAAGGAAACATAGCAAAAATGACAATTAAAAGTGTCAGGAATACGGCCAATATTTTGGTCGTTTTAGCCGCGCCTAGAACAAGAAAAGATGCCGAAAAAGATAGCCATGCCCCGCGTGATCTTGTCAGGAATAGACTTATTGAGGCTACGATAAAAGGAACCGCCAATGTCAATTTAGACCTAAACTTCCTCGTATTGGAAAAGATAAGAGCCATAAATATTATGGTTATAACCATAAGATAAACGCCAAAATCATTAGGATGTATAAAAGATGATGATATTCTACGTAGGTAATCAAGATGGATAAGCGTTCTGTGTCTTACAATTCCCTCTCCTGTAAAATACTGAAAAAATCCGTTCCCGCATACGAATATTGTCGCCCCTATCATAACGTACAAAAAACGTTTCAGGGCTTCTTTCTTCCATGGAGTAGCAGCCATTATTATGAAAAGAGCCATATACTCTACGGCCTTGAATATACCTCTGAAACTTTCACTGAAATACTGGCTATTTACACAGGACAGTATGACCCAAAACAAATATACAAAAATAATTTTAACAGGTCCCAGTTTCATCCAGCTTATATCTTTTTCAATCACCTTTTTTACTATCCACGCTATTATCATAAGGCTGGAAAAAATCTCCACGAAAGATGTGGAAAACGTAACCGAGACCATAAGAGCATAAAAACATACTTCGATCACCTTGTCGCAAATATTAATAATGTTCTGTTTGTTCATCTTCCCCTTTCATATATCGTAATTCGTGAACAGTAAACAGTGAACTTTGAGATTGCTTCACTTCGTTCGCAATGACGTGCGTCGGAATAAAAATCTTCTCACTCCGTCTTTGCGAGGTCTGAAAGACCGAAGCAATCTCTACACTTACAACCTTTAAACCTTTCAACCGTTCTCAATACGCATTCTTAAGCGCAAATATCGACATAAAAAGTATCCTAAAATCGAATCCTAAGGACCAGTTCTCTATATAATGCAGGTCATATTTGGTCCTCTCTTCTATCGAAGTATTGCCCCTTAGACCGTTTACCTGAGCCCATCCGGTCATCCCGGATTTTATTTTGTGCCGGGCCATATATCTGGGTATATTCTCTTTAAATTTACCGACAAAATGAGGCCGTTCAGGACGCGGCCCGACCAGACTCATCTCTCCTTTTAGAACATTCATCAGCTGCGGCAGTTCATCCAGGTTAGTTTTTCTCAAGAAATAACCTATTTTTGTTCTTCTAGGGTCGTTTTTTGTGGTCCATACCGGCCCCGTACTTTTCTCTGCCTTTTCCATCATTGTTCTGAACTTCAGCATAGCAAATTTATTTCCATCCTCACCTATGCGCCTCTGCATATAAAAGACTGCACCTGGAGAACTTAATTTAACTAGAATCCCCAGAATAAGAAATAAAGGCGCTAGAACGATCAGTCCCGCGCCCGAAAAGACAATATCCGTAAGCCTTTTCACAAACCGGTTATACCCTTCCGCGAGCGGAGATTCTTTTATTCCTAAAAGAGGAAGACCATCGATCGTTCTCATGTCCACTTGCGAAGTTACCATACCCAAGAGATCCGCAACAAGCCTGAATTCTATCATACGTTTTTCGCATTCCAAGATTATATCCATTATTGTGGAGCGGGGTATTTCTGTATCCGTTAATATGACTTCTTCAATATTATGAGTCTCAATTATGTTAGCTAAAGAATCTAGTGTTCCAAGAAATGGAACCTTCCCTGAACTCTTCCCTTTTTCATCCTTAATGCCTACCAACCCTTTTACATTATAATCCCAATGCATGTCATCCAACACATGGCCTATTAAACGCTCTGCCATAGCTCCGCCACCTATTATAAGAAGATTTCTTGTGCTCCCCCTTTTCCTCCTTCGGGAAAACCGTATTCTGTTGACCAAAAATCTCCAGCTTCCCAAAAAGGCTATAAGCACAAACCATGCTATAAGAAGCATACCTCTGGAAAAAGAATATTCTTTATACAGAAAGGTCCCGATTATAAAGAACAATATCCCCATGGTCGTGGTCTTTACAATAGTAAAAAATTCATCCACGATAGATAACCTGGAGCCTCTCGAATAAAGCTTATTTGAGTGCATAAGGAATATCATTATAGCTGTTAGCACGATCGAAGCTTTAGAATAAAGATTGATATGCGGCACTCCAAGAGGAACGTTAAATAATCCCGAATCAAATCTAAGCCAATAGGCGCAGTAAAATCCGAGGCCTATGGACCATATATCACCTAGAAACAATATAAATCTATACTTGATAGACCATATAGGCCTCCAAATGCCCTTAATGGTGTCTCCTACAAATGATGCTACCTGTGAAATTATACTACCGCGTATCTTCATAATTTGCCTGCCCCCTCATCTTTTTTCCAAAAGGAAACTGCGGGGGTAATTTGTAAACCGTTTCACACTTGAACCGGGTTAAGCCTATGAGCCGTCAGGTAAGCAAGGACGAAATGTCCGAGCGGATGCCGAGGCCTCCCGGCCGAGGCCGAATAGTGACCAACCCGGTTCAGTAGACTCCGTTCTCTAACTCCCTTAATCTTATACCCTTTAAAACTTTTTAAACCGTTATCCTCACCACACTCGTCCTACTTTCTCACACTAGAGTTGCCATGGATAAACATGAAATTTCTCTTTGCAGTTTCCTTTTAGACCAACCACTTTGTATTTGGTATTATTGTACTTTCTATTAAAGTATTGAACAGAAGACGGATTAAATTGTTGAAAATTTAACTTAACCTCTATCGGCAAGATAACGTTTTTATCACGTAAAATAAAATCAATTTCTCTCTTATCGGTAGTCCTCCAATATAAAACACTATCCTTATGATATTTTTTAACTAATTCAGAAAAAATAGCCGTCTCAAACACATTTCCAAGAACCTCTTTTTGTAATTTTTTCAACCATAGCATCTGCATTAATCCGCTATCATAAAAGAAGATTTTAGGAACTTTAAATAATTCTGAACGTATATTTTTATGATAGGGTCTTACTTGTTTCAAAATATAAGTGTTCTCTAAAATAAACAAATATCTCTCTACTGTCTGCTTAGCTGTCCCGCAAGTATTTGACAATTCTGTTACATTTAACAAATTTCCACTCTGCGAAGCCAGGATCTCAATTAATTTATTAAATTTATTGATATCTTTAACATCAGCAAGATCACGAATATCTTTTCTGACATACGTATCTATGATCTGCTGCAGGTATTTTTCTTTTCTATGAACCTCAGGGGACAACACGATTTTAGGGTATCCTCCGTAAAGAACATATTCAGAAAACAAGTTTCGTAATTCTTCTATTTTTTTATCCGAAAAAACATCTTCTTCGTAAAAAACATACTCTTTAAACTCAAGAAACTCACTAAAAGACAAATTAAATATCTCAAAGTCTACTGTTCTGCCGACAAGAGAATCTTTAAATTTACTCTGAATATCAAAACTTGATGAACCTGTAACGATCAACTTTAGAAATTTATGATGATCCGCTGTCAATTTTAAGAAAGAAGAAGGATCATTCAAATATTGAATTTCATCTATAAAAACATAAATTTTCTCGGAATTTATGCGTACCTTTTCATTATAAATTCCCTCCTCTCTTAAATGATCAACAAAACTGTCAATACCCTGGTTTAATATCTTAACAAAGCGAAAATCCTCAAGATCAACATAATAAACTATTTCTTTTCTCCGGGATAAAAAATTCTTAAGCCAGTAAAGAATACTTGTTTTCCCCACCTGCCTTGCCCCGTGCAGAACAATAACGTCATCCGTAAAAAGATAATCCTGGATTTCGTCGATTATTTTTCTTTTGAAAAGTTTCGTCATAAAAACACCCATTTTCAAACAATTTAACTAATTTAAAACAATGTAGAGTTTATCATAAATTCAATATAAAAGCAAGTCAGTTTTGTCGTAATCCCCCTATTTACCCCAATTATCTCCACGCATCGGGCATTTCCGTCAATGGTCAATAGTCAATTGTCTATAGTCTACTATCCTTCGTCTCTCATCCCTCGTCTTTCTTCCTTCTACCCTCTACCTTCTATCTCCCTACTATGCTTGTCCCACTTATCCTCTATATACTCTTTAATTTCAGCCTTGAACCTTTCCCGGCTAAATCTTAATGTGTTATCTTTTATAGCGTTACCATCGAATCTATCATGGTTTTCCTCAAAAATGTCTATAGCTTCATTTAAAGAAGGTACCGTCTGTTCTTTAAAGAATACTCCTGTAGGAGCATCTTGATCGTTTGCAGAAAAAGGAACAACAGTCTCCACTATCCCGCCTTGACCATATGCTATTACAGGTTTCCCGAAGCTTTGCGCCTCAACTGGTATAATACCGAAATCTTCTTCCCCGGGAAAGATAAGCGCCCTGCATGACGAATAATACCGTTTAAGCTTGTTATCATCCGCCCATCCTAAAAATTCTATATTGCCTTTAGATATATCCCTAAGGCCCTTTAACTCTTCCCCCTCACCTATGACTACTAATTTCCTGCCGTTTTCGTTAAATGCCTTAACAGCCAAGTCAACTCGTTTATAAGGAACTAATGCCGAAACTACAAGGTAATACCCTTCATCTCTAGCTATATCAGCCTCCGAGGCAAGATCAACCGGAGGATAAATCGTATCAGCATCCCTATTATAGTATAATCTTATGCGACCCTTGATATTATCCGATATGGCTATAAAATAATCAACTCTTTTATTGGTTAGAATATCCCATTTTTTAAGACCATTGATTATCTTTGAAATAATCCACCTTTTTATTATGTTTTCTCCGGAAAAATATTCGTCAAAAAATTTCCAGGCATATCTCATAGGTGTATAGCAGTAGCATATATGCAAAGTCCCCGAAGAGGTCTTTACCCCCTTAGCTACACAATGACTGGAGCTTATAACAAGATCGTATCCAGAAAGATCGAAACTTTCTATAGCCTTAGGGAATAGCGGCAGAAACCACCTGTAGTTTTTAGATATCTTTGAGAAATTATTGATAAAGGATGTCCGTATATCCATTTTTTCTATAACAGGCGATACGCTTCCCTTTTTATGTAAGAGAGTGAAAATAGTAGCCTTAGGGAACAGTTCACATAAAACTTCCAGACACTTTTCCCCTCCTCTCATGCCGGTAAGCCAATCATGCGCTATAGCAACCTTAATATCTCTCATAAAATATCCTGAATAAAAGAGTTACGGTATAACAATTATGCTTTATGATATGTTTCGAGGGTCTGGCGGGCAGTTTCTTGCCATGAAAACCTAGCAGCCCGTTCTAATCCGCGTTCTATCAATCCCTTTTTAATACTATTAGTAGTTAATACATTATACACAGTATCCGATATTTGTCCAATATCAAGAGGATCGACAATGAGTGCCGCGTTACCGGCTATTTCAGGAAGGGATGATGTCCCAGAGACAACTACAGGAGTGCCACATTGCATGGCCTCCAAAACAGTAAGACCGAAACCTTCATACTTTGAAAGGTGAACAAGTATGTCAGCATGGTTATAAAGAAGAACCAGATCATCGGTAGATATTTCACCGATGTATTTAATATCTTTGTTATCAATATCTTTCAGTAAATGATCTTCTTTTTTATCCCATTTGCCCGTAATAATAAGCTGATGAGGTATATTCCTATTCTTTAATTCTCTGAAAGCTTTTATAAGCGTGCCTATATTTTTGTGAGGTTTTATACTTCCCACATACAAGATGATCTTATCGGAAAGTCCGTATTTTTTCTGAATATCCTTTATATCAGGTCCTTTTTCAACTATCCTGAACCTGCCGGATGCAGCTTCGTGGATAGTTCTTATCTTTTCCGAATATTTGGTTCCGAATACCGATATCAGATCATTTTTAGTACTATCAGATATCGATATCACCCGAGAGGCCTTACTCAGGCTGCGTCCTGTCATGAACCACGCGTACAATTTAACTAACGGAGACGATACCGACTCCGGCAGCATAAGATAGATCAGATCATGGATTGTAACGATCATCTTGCCACCATAAAACACAGGTATATTAAAATGTGGAACATGCAGAACATCTAGTCCGTATTTCCCGTACAGTGAGGTTATTTGTTCAGATAATGAGTATATCGGCGCATTCCACGGAACAATCTCCACATTCTTTTCGTTTGCAATATGTTCCAGTTCTTTATTCCCGCCGAAAACAATAAAATCGTCTTCGGGTGCTTGTTTTACAAGTTCAGGAAGAAGACTGCAAATATAACGCCCAATCCCCGCATGCCCAGCCATCTTAGCATCAAAACCAATCCGCATGTTATCCCTTTGATCGTAATTCGTGATTCGTGATTCGTGATTTGTGAGATTGCTTCGCTCATTTCATTCGCTCGCAATGACGTGCGAAAAAATCCCGTCATTGCGAGGCCTAAAAGGCCGAAGCAATCTCTAAATCTTTACCGTTTCTCTAGCTCTTTGCCATGCTCTGTGCCCTATGCGCTCTGCCCCATGCTCTACACTATATTTCCCTGCCATAATTCATTCAGAAAATTTTTCCATGGCATTATTTCTATCTCTCCATGAACCCTCTTCTCTTTTTCATTGCAAACAACTATTGCCTTTTTGGGAGAATACTCTTCCTTGAATATAAATAATCCTTTAAGATCACTTCTGTCTACACGACTGGTTCCTTTAATTTCTACGGCTATCTTTCCTTGACCTAGTATAAAATCAACTTCAAGGCCCGATTTTGTTCTCCAGAAATTTATCTCAAATGCTTTTCCGCTATAAGCCCTGTATGCCTCCATCTCCATCAGTATAAAGTGCTCAAATGCTTTTCCAAATTCTTCTCCTTTTTCTTCCTCTAGATATCTCTTTGTAAGAGCTCCCGCGACTCCTACATCAAAAAGATAGTATTTTGGAGCTTTGGTTATAACTTGGCGTGATTGTCTTTTTTTAAAAGGTTCTATCCTAACGGCAAGTAACGTATCTACCAGTATTTGATAATATTCTTTTACGGTTTTTGAGTCTACCCCACAGTCACGCGCAATATTGGAATAATTAGTAAGTTCTCCATGCGAATATCCAAAGGCTTCAAAAAATCTGGAAAAGGCCGAAATATTCCGCGTCAAACCCTCCGCAAACACTTCTTCTTTTAAATAATCCCGCACATAAGCATCTAGCGATCTTCTATATTCTTTTCCTTGTAAATAATGTGACGGAACCATACCGTGATTTAATATGTGCAGGAGTTCATACTTTTTTAGTTCCGGAGTAACAAGGGGAAACATTTCATAACGCCATGCCCTTCCACCCAATAAGTTAGCATGCCCTCTTTTCAGTTTTCTCGCGCTCGATCCGCAAAGAATAAACCTTAAACCCATATTTTCGATCAGCCAATGTACCTCGTCAAGAATTTGCGGCACCTTTTGCACTTCATCAAGAATAACAGGTTGTTTTAATTTTTCCTTTGGCTGCGCAAGTAACTGTTCTCTCAACAAGGCCGGATTCCTCGACATATCTATAAAAAGATCTGTCTTCAAAAAGTCATAAACGATACTATCCGGGAAATGTGCTTTTAGATACGTGGTTTTCCCGACTTTTCTCGGCCCCCACAAAAACGCGGATTGACCTTTTGGAAGTGTTATATCAAGTATTCTTTTAATATTGCGCATTAAGAATGCCTCCATAATAGTTTAACTATTATGGAGTATACTCCGTTTTTATACATTTGTCAAGTTCTCTTTTTTAAGCTCATTTCAAACACTATAACGCCCGATCCCCGCATGTTTCATCATCCCAGCATCAAATCCGATCCGCATCGTACGAAACACCTCTTTTAAAAGGGAAGCGGTCAATCAATTTGTCCGACCGACCGAAGGAAGTGGAGGAATCTTTCTTAGACTTTGCGCCTTTTGGACTTTTAAATATCTCATCACATATCTTTTAATATCTTTTTGATCGTGCTTCCAACTGATGAAAGTTTATTCTTACAAATTTCATAAATAGCTTCGGCGTTAATATCAACATACTGATGCGTGATAATATCTCTCAGTCCTTTCACTTTTTTCCATTCAATTTGGGGATACTGGCATAAGATGCTGTTGCCTGTAACTTTATCAAAATTTTTCAGCCCTTCGCCAATCACGATTAACTGCATACAAATAGAATCTAATTTTTCCACTCCTTCAGGAGTATCCGTAAAATCGTTGACCGTTTCAATCGAGTTAAATCGTCTTAAAATAATTTCAATAGCATGGTGTATTTGTTGTAATATTTCCTTAGAAAGTTCTTTATCATACATAAACAGCCTCCTTATCAATTCGCTTTTTTAGAAATGAATTCATTTTTTTCCTATAACTAACAACATCTACGGAGGATTTTAAATTTTCTTCTAGATCTTGTTTAATTCCAATAATTTCAAAGAGATCCTGTCGTGTCAGAACTACAACAATATCCACATCACTATTGTCATTCGCTGTATCTCTAGCAACTGACCCAAAAACCCCAAGGCGTTCTATGTGGTATTTACTTTTATTTTCTTCTTTGAATTTTCTTAAATGCTTTATTATACCTTCACGACTCATTGTCAGACCTCCTGTATTCCATCAAATCCTTATCAACAACCTCTCCCGGCAAAACAATTATCTGATTACCTTTAACTCCGATTCTTACAACATCCCCATCTTCTAAATGCAAAAGACGTCTTATCTTTATGGGTATGGTCAAATGCCCATTTCTTGAAATTTTCCCGACCGTTTCCAATGTCATAATTCACCTCCTCCCTTCAAGCCATTTAAAGCATATCATAAATACCATAATATGTCAATTACATATTATGTAAATCACGTAATACAGACTTATCTACCAATCCACTATCTTTATATCCCGTGGACCGTATATCCGAGCGCGATAAAACTTGCGGATAATACCGTAAGATCCCTATTGGACCTGGTTTCGCGGAAACGCGTGTAGAATAAAAGAACCAGCAGCACAAAGAAAACCGCCGGAGCGTAATACCTGCATTGCCTCATAAATAAAAGATACGGTACCGAGAATATCATAAAGAACGAAGCGCATAACGCGGTAAATCTTTCCCTTGTGAGCCTGTACGCCAAAAGATACAGCATGAGCACGTTAACAAGCCCTATTAGCGCGAACGGCAAACGCGCGGTGAACGTACTTATCCCGAACAATAGAAAAGAGATCGCGGTTATATAAAACTGCATCCATGGATGATAAAGCCAGGCGAAGTTTTTACCAAACTCTATATGTGAATGTTCTGCTATGCGCGGATTAACTATATTCTTTCCGTCAAACGCCCTGGGAAACCCATACTCCAACGTGTTTTTCGCCAAACAAGCTGTTTCCGCTTCATCTTGCCAAAGGTATTGATTCCCGAGATTAGAGAAGAGTAGCACCGCCGCCGTAAGAAGCAATACCACTAAAATTGTATTATGTTTCACGCGTATCTCCGCAAATCTCCAGGGCTATATTCAGATTCCTCTTTGCTTCCTGAAGATCATTATTATTAAGTATACCCAATTTGTGCGTCACCCTTGTTGCTTTTACTGTCTGAATGGTTCCTTTAACCAAAGAAGGAAAATGAAGTCCTGCTTCTTTCCATTTTACGACTTCAGTATCCCCTATTAAAACTCTCTTAACGTTACTTGTAATTGCGGCTATGATCACGTCTTGTCTTTTTTTATTATACTCTTTGCTACTTATTATAAGCGCCGGTCGTTTTTTTATACCTGATCCATCGGAAAAAAGCACATCCACGAGCACTACATCACCGCAATTATACTGCGTCATATTGTGCGTCCTTTTCGTTATCCCATAGTTCTTTAAATACTTCTCCTGTTTTTGTAGTCAGAGCCATCATCTGTGTTTCCTCATCCTCACTTCTTAGTCTCTCGCGAATACTTTCGATAACATACTCCCGAATAGTCTCTCCGCGAAGCGCGGCAAATACTTTTATCCTCTTGTGCTCTTCAGGCCGTACATCTATACTCAGACGATCTCTTTTTGTTGTGGCATTACTCATAACTTTCACCTCCATATTCAAGTATAGCATATTTCATTAAATGTGTCAAAGCACAAATGTGTACCATAATCCATTAGCTCCCTACATCGCCGTCGCCTCTTATCCGACCTCTTTTGTCATCCTGGGCAAACCCTTCCCCTTCTTGTCATCCTGAGCGAGCAAAGCGAGCCGAAGGATCTTAATCCTTAAAAAGTATCCTCAACGGCTTTAACCTTTAAAACCTTTTAACTTTTTAAACTATTCTATATCTCCAACACCTCGTCTATAGCTCTGCACACTTCATCAGCGGTTACTCCAGCTAGATCCTTCCCTCTTCCAGGATAAACGACTTTGATCTTATCCGACCGCGGAACCCATTTATCAGGATCGTTCACTCCGCTAAAAAGAACAACACATGGAACTCCCTGTGCCGCCGCGATATGCAGTGGACCTGAATCCACCCCTACAAATAATAACGCGTCCTTTAACAATGCCCCTAACACTCCTAAACTTGTTTTGCCGGAGAGGTCTACTACATCCTGTGCAAACGGCTTTATAACCTCTTCAATAAATCGCTTATCTTCTCCTCCCCCAACAACAACTTTCATTTTTTTTCTTTCGATCAAAAACTCTATACTTTCCCTGAACCCATCAGCTGTCCACTTTTTAGTGTCGTGTCCCGGAACCATGTGAACAACAGCAAAATTTCCTTGAATATCTTCATCCTTCTTGATCTTACAGGCTTCTTCATTATCTTTATCGGATATCGCCAGTTTTGGTTTCGGATCCACAGAGCTGACCCCCAATGACCTTAAAAGCGTTATATTCTTATCAAGTTCATGCACGCCAAGATCATACTTAACATTGTGAGTAAGCAAGAACCCTCCGCCGGTTATACCGTAACTTATCCTTTCCCTCGCTCCACCAAAGAACATTGCCGCTATGTGCCTTACATCTCCTCTTAGATCTACTACGGTATCGTATTTTCCGTTCCGTATCAGGTTCTTCATATCCGACCAGGCCCTTAAAAACGCACTGAACCCGTATGATTTTCTCTTAAACCATATAGGATCGAATTTTATAACATTGTTTATGTCCGGATTAGCGGCTATAAGGCTCTCTGCCCAAGAGGGTACCATAACATCTATCTCAGCAGAGGGAAAAGACTTACATAACGGAGCCAGCACAGAAGTAGCGGCAACAACATCCCCTATATGATCAACCCTTATAACCAGTATTTTCTTTGGTTCAGCCTTTTCTGTCTTACGAAAGATAATAAAAAGAACTTTCAATATATTCCCGATAACATCCACTATACCGAAAAGTAATATATACACTCTTTTCTTATAAATATACACTTTCTATCCCTTTATTTTCCTATTTGCCTT
>Ga0075122_10001234_pt1 | contig 18506 bp, 35 predicted proteins | sample AntAceMetag02UKB_FD_69790 | JGI IMG/M metagenome (GOLD analysis project Ga0075122, IMG submission 69790) | Saline lake microbial communities from Ace Lake, Antarctica - Antarctic Ace Lake Metagenome 02UKB | ecosystem: Environmental > Aquatic > Non-marine Saline and Alkaline > Saline | place...
AAGGAATGTCGCTGGTACATCAGTTGCTATAACCACGCCGTCAATTACGACGTCAGCCATGGCTTTTTGGTTAGCAGACTCTTTCTGTAATACGGCGTCAAGATACGCTGTAATGTGACCAGCTGTATAAGCAAGCTTACTTGGAACAGTATCGTCTACTTTAACGTGAGTATCTGCTTCTCTTGGAGCACTCTCGTCAAAATATTTGACTTCTGTATGGTACCCAGTGTACCGATCTGCTTTCTTCAAGAAATTAGTCCCTGTCTCGGTTATAATATTCTTGAATACCCCTGCCAATTCGCTTTCTGTTGCTAACAGTTCATACAGTTTCTTCGCCATCTTTCTCCTTTCTATCGTTTGGTAGTCCCATTAAGAATTGAACTTAAGTACCACGATTATCAGTCATGTGCTCTACCAGTTGAGCTATGGGACTATGGTGGTCTCACTTGGGTTCGAACCAAGGACATTTCGGTTATGAGCCGAAGGCTCTTCCAGCTGAGCTATGAGACCGTTAATTAGGCGGTGCAAGAGTCGAACTTGCTCGCAACGAGGTCATCGTGCGTCCACCGAGGCATTCTCACCGGAGTCGAACCGGAAGATAGTGCTACAAAGCGGCCTGCTATGATAATCGCACCATTTCCTACCATGTCTCCCGCCTTTAATCTTTTATGTTCCTTCTAACATAATCAATCATACTCAGAAGGGCCATCGTTTCTTTTGCTGTAGAAGTTGCTGAGGCACAGATAGCTGTGATTTGCATAGGAGTATACCCCTTTTCTTCAAGAAAGAAAACAACATTCTTGACTTCTTCAGCAACTTCTGTTACGCTCATGGCCCTTTCTGTCAAACCGTATCACTCGATATGGCGCTGCCATCTCGCTCCCAATGTGTCTTGAAATTAATAAGGCTTAGATATGTCTCTCGCCAATCTCCTCTGAATGATATACCTTTGTCGTCGATATAAAAGTCAGCCTTGACTTTGCTATCACTCAGTTTAAGTTTTTTATTCTCAGGGTTAAAGTTTATGTAATCAAATTCTATTTCGTTGTCAATCAGATAAGAGTTCACGATATCAACTTCACGTCTACACGTATTGATGATTATCGTCGCTCCTTCTTTCTTCATCTGATCTAACGCCCACTTAGCACCGTCAAGGACTTTACCAAAAACGCCTACGCCTTTCCAGCCGGTATACCCTACGATTGTGCCATCGAAATCGACTGCAACAACCTTCCCTTCTAATACTTTAGACATCATTCTCCTCCTCTTCAATCTCCATGACTGCTAATATTGAATATATAGCATTATCATAGAGCGTATCTTTGATATCCTCTGACGTCACCTTCTCACCTTCCCACATATACTGTTTCAGCCTTTCATTCTTCCTGTTAAGGTCTGCGAAAAGACCCTTAACCCCAAGGTGAGCAGGGTTCGTGCCGTACCGCTTTGTCGCATCAGCCTTTATCTTCATCATCCTTCTAAAGTGCTTATTGATTGCTTGCTTAGCGGTACGCTTCATAACACCAGAGAATTCAACGTTATGCTTTGTGTTCCAAGTGGTATCGCTATACCACTCTGGATCAAAGCGGAGTTTTTTCTGCTCCTTTATAACGTCTGTTACCATGTCAAGCTTAAGAGCACGCTGTTTAAGTTTCCCACCAAAAGGAAATTTCCCGACAAGTTTCCTCCAATGCTTCAAGTCTTTTTTTAAGCCGAATTTTATCATCGTGATATATGTCGGAGCTTTTCCTGGCACCTTATCGTGTGTATTCATAAATTCACGGAAGATACACTTGATCGGATAGTCAAGGCCATACTTAACGAGATAGTCTCCGCAGAAAAACTTCATACTGCTTTGAACGAAAGTGTTCTTGTGGGTTGGGTCTTGTGCTGCTAATTCACAATCTCTATGCGGAACTTGAATGAAAAGCTCACCTCCCCATTTAAGCACTCTCCAGCACTCGTTCATAACTACCATGAGTTCTTCTTTGGAGAAGTGTTCAAAAGTATGGGCTGAGTTAATGACATCTATGCTATTAGCTTCAAACGGGAGTTCTTGTTTCGTCACGTCACAGACGATCTCTGGCTCTACACGTGCAGAAATATCTATGCCTATATGGTTTTCGCTGCGCTTATTCATTCCGCAGCCTATGTCGAGCATCGCCTTTCTTTTTGGGTTTGTTATTATATCGGTCATCTCATCTATCGACATTTTCTTTGCCATTTTGCCCCCTATATGATAGATTGTTTTGGTTGCGGAGAGTAATTATGTTCCATTAGTTTCATCCAATCATTCTCAACTTTCGATTTGAGATCGCCTTTAATAGGTTGTAGGTGTGGATACTTGTTTTTTAAAGGACACTCTTTAAAATTTATAAATTGGCAGTGGTTTTTAGCAACACACATCGGAAACAACAGGTGAGCAGCCCAAGGATGGATTTCAGATACGATCTCTTTCATAGCCAAGGCCACTTGTTGAAATTCACCTTGTGCACGAATACAGAGTCGAGTCTCCATAAGCAACGCCAAAGCACGGAGGTTAATCTTCATCAGTATATTCGTACAGATATTCGTTGGGAGTACTCCACGTGCGTCTTGTACGTCTGTGCCTTTATTTAGGAGGAGATTGTATCCTTCCTGTATGCTCATCATAGTTGAATCGTAGACGGCAATCTGATACTGATCTCTCTCAAGGTCATCAGGCACGAAATATTTAAAGGCTTCTGCCGGGGCGACACGCATACTCTGTTGAGCAAAGCTTGTCCCGACTCGGTGTCGGACGACTTGGTGGGTGAATGCTCTTGTTACGTCCCTAAGTAAAAAGACATAATCTACAAACTCAAAAGCAGAAGTGATTGTGCCGAAGACATACTCAAGCTCTTTGGCTTTTTCTGCTTCGGACATTTTTAAGATTTGATCCCAGACATTAGGGTCGTCAAGATGTCTGGTATTTTTGCTCATGATGAGTAATTCTTGAGCTAGATTGTTTGTATCTAGGAGGGTGATTTCCATGTAAGCCCCTTTAGGGGTCACCCGAAGGTGACCCCGGTAAAAGGTTAGGCATTAAGTGCCTTCTGAAGGCGTTCAATCTCGTCGTCGGCAGATTTCCGCTTCTCAGCGATAGTAGACAGGCCTTCTCTCTGGGCTTTCAATTTCTTAAGCCGAAGCTCAAGCTCAGCCTTGTTACGGTGATCAATCTCCCTCTTAAGGACGTTGATCCCATCGTAAACCCAATCAGGCGCAGAGACATTTGCCTCTTCATACCCAGTCAAAAGCAGCTGAGCATTTTGTTTCGCCAGAATTAGATCGTCGGTTCCCCCACCATCGATATTGCTGATGATGGATCTGATAGCATTTACATTCATCTTATGATCTCTTTCCGTTTCCGCTAAAAACGTCCTTTAAGGTTAAAAGTGGAATCTCCATCATCTCATCTACCAAAGCATAGCGGTTTGCTCTCATAGTCTTAATAAGATTAGGCAGACTGTAATAGTCTACATCGTGACCAAGCTCAAACCTCTCGGTCTGTACTTGCTGCTGCTTACAATGCACACTCATAGTATCCCGATCACCACTAATGTGGTACATGTAGACGGCTGGCTTTATACCAAGCAGGTCTGAATACTCAATATATGCATCGCTAAAATGTGGCCATTGATTCTCGCCACCATCGGTAATAATCGCTATACCATTAACAACCCTTCCTTGACGCTTGATATAGTCGATTCCAGCGCCACAAGAAGTCATCCCGCCTGCCCTAACAAGCCTTGCTTCGTGCTCAATTTCCTCAAGAGTCTTATTAGTAGCATCTATATGCTTGATGACATTTTGATTAAAGAAGATAAGGTCAACCGTACCTAACGCTTGCTGAGAAATAAGAGCAGCAACTTGCTTAGCAATCTCTACAGAAGCATGCATACTGCTACTTGCATCTCCAAGAACAAGCCAGTCGCCTTTAATGCCTCCAAGGTCAACAAGCTTTTTCTCTTGGACTGCCTTCATCTTCTTCTTAGCCTTGCCTCCTACCTGTTTTGCGGCAACGCTAGCCTTAAGGCTTGACACTTTCTTGTCCGTTTTTACTTTTTCCAAAGCTTGTTCGTAAGCGGCAGAAAGCACTGGGTTTTCAAAAACGCCCATCCTCTTAAGGGATTTCGTGTTATTGATTAACTCGCTACCAGACATCCTATCCATCAAAGCGATTATGACGTCCGGTTTATCTTTGATCCCACCAAGAGCACCGACAGCGACAAGGAATGGAATCTTCTTTGTCATGATTTCACCAGCGGCTTTCGTAGGTGTCATATCTTTAAGGTTAGCTACTGCTTCAAAGACAGACCCTTTAGGCTTTTTCTTATCAAAAAGAACTGCCTGTGAAACTGGATCAGGGGTTTCGTGATAAAGAGCATACAACGCCTTCATAGATTTTCTGTGCTGAAGAAGGGCGCTGTTCCGTAAGCCTCCATGCTGCCTATGCTTAAGGTACATCTTGACGGCCTTTTTAAGAAAGGCCCCTCCACCATCCGTTACCTTTACAGGTAATGATTTGTGGTAGGTTACTGCCCTCAGGAAATTCCTTGGGTCAAGTAAGCAGAGATTGGCTACCGCATTTTCAAATAGCTCATCGTCCGCTATTCCTCTCAAGGCTAACACAGGAAAGGCAACCTTAGAGTCTCTAACCTCACCGTTCTTGCTGTTCCAGCACAAGAAGTGCCCAAATAATTCGGCATCCTCGTTAGCCGCAGCAATACCGTCGCTTTGGTAGATACCCAAGTCGCCATGGCCTATGCGTAGGAGGCCAGAGACAATCTGGTTTCTGCTGATCGTTTCCCTTTCAGTCATAGTTGCTCCTTTCATAGATTGTGGTTTATAAAATGTGAAAGGCAGCGAGTCCTAAGAGCAGGATGAATCTGTAGGTTTGCGTGCCTACACTTTTGGCAGGAGTATGAGTCCTTTGGTCGCATGTATGCTCTAAGAGTGCTACCTTAGAAGACGAAGCACAGAGAGTCATATGTCCTTTGTTTGCGGTTCCATGGCATGTATGGACAAGAAGTTCTGTGCGAAAATTTCCAGCAGTGAGTTATAAAGGCCGTATGGTATAAAAAACGGGACTTGAACCCGTAACAGTTAGATTAAGAGTCTAATGCTCAACCAATTGAGCTATTTTTGCATGTATGCCTTAGTGGTACTGCTGGAGAAGATGTAATAGACGGTGAGTCAAGAGTGCTGTCGTTGCTTTTGAAGCTATCTCAATATGATAGTGCGTCACCAATTGCGCCAAGTCCCCATAAAATGGCCCGCCAAGACGCTTGGCGACTCGTTTGGCCAGTGGCCATGGCCACAATCTGCTAAAATGGTGGGGACTATAGGATTCGAACCTATAATTTGCGTGTAAGCATTCAAAGTACCGTCTAAATTTTCAAAGAACAAATTTCTTTCGTTACTTAGTTATACCGTGATAACCTAAAAAGTAAAGAAAAAAGATTTTACAATGATAATTCTTTTGTTAATTCAACATCCCATCTACGTGGACCATAGGAGACAATGTCGTACGCATACTCTGCTATTCCGATGAAAGCCCCTTTCGATAGGCGTATCTCATCGTCAAATATGATGGACCTTGTTTCTTCTGGTATCGTATCTAAGTGAGTCATCATCCGAATCTTTTCAGACCGATTATAAATATCCCTATCTTTTAAGATAACTTGACTCATCCGATCAAGATTAATCGGAGCAAATCTTAGGCTGTCTTGCCAACTATTATAGATATTAGTTACATCTATCCCAGTTGAGAATGACTCCATTTTTCCTTCACCTCTAAGAGGCCCAGCACCATGTCTTGTATTGTAAGCTCTTGTGACATAGATCGTCTTATCTATGTCGATACCCAGACCGGAACAGAAATTAGCCGCATAGTCGATGCCTGTTTTTGAACGAGTGACGTAAGGGAAATCTCCATAGTCCTGATCAAGCATAAGACCTTGAGCTGCTTCAAAGCACAAGAACTCATTTGAAAGGATAGTCTTAAGGTGTAAGAGATTCGTTGCTTCTCTGAAAATATAAAGCTCTTTAATGACCTCTTTATGGTCAAGTTTTGGAAGAGGGGGTATCCCCTTGTCCTGATATTTATGTAAATAATATTCTTCTATCTCACCAAGCTTTTTCTTAATCGACAATGTTGGTATAAATAGATCACCACCTAGTTTCACTGGATCTCCACACCCACATTTACATGTCCTCCTCTTTCTTTTCATAGCATCTCCTAAATAGAAAAACCTTGAGAGTTGACTACAGCCAGCGACGGCTGCCCATAATCCGTCACCGGAAAAGGACTCTCAAGGTTCGATGTCTTAAGTATCGCTATCATAGTCATCTACTATGTATTATATTTTAGAGGATAAGTAAAGCGTTATTTTTAGCAATGAGTCACGAATAGTAGTCCCCAGATCTAACCTTTATCATCATCTTAATTCTTTCAATATCATCTAACGTCTGATCTATTCGCAAGGATTTCCAAGTAGCAAATCTACCAAACGAGTACACATTATAGTGCTCTGTTAAATCCATCATTATTCTTTTCCGCACCGTGTCGTCAATAGGAAATATCTTTCCCATTTTCTGTTCTGTTCTTTTCCAATTGGTAACATGGGACAGCTCTATACCAAAGCAGCTGATACAGTATTCTATATCGTCGTTATCAGGCTCCTCTATTGCCTCTATAAGAATCGACTTACTCTCAATTGTAGCTCTGTAAATCGGAGTCTCTGAATCAACAAAGTATAGGGTCTGGTGTACGTTTGAATCTATAATTAGAGTCCCTGTCGTTATGTAGATAGGATTGGACTTGAATACAATATCAGACGGCCACATAAATTCCATAGTGATTTTTAGCAGATGTGGCATAGGGATGGTGCTTATACAGATATCGTATTCTAAGTGCTCAAATTTACTCGTCCAACAAGCTTTTTTGGCCACGCCAAGTAGCTTATCTTTATCATATAAATTCCAGTCTGTCTTTTTGAACCGATTGAATAAGAATCTTTTTTGCGCTCCAAGATCATTTAGCGATCTCACACCAAGAGAGCCATAAGTCTTGAGACTGTACAGGTTATTAAGTCGGATTGTAGGGCTGTCCACTATTTTACCATCAGTTACTATAGCCTTGTGTGCAACTATTTCCTGTAAGTCGCAAGGAACGTACTTTTTTATGCGCTCATCTCTCAACCTCATCACAGCTTTATGAGATGACATAATCTTATGCTCGTCAAAAAACGGGTCTATGACCATCACTTGGTTATCAGGGTCTTCAGAGAAAGCCCCTTCTGCTATCATACCAGAAATTCCTGCCCCGATAATCAATATTCTTTTCATATCCCCGCCTTTTGATGAAATTAAGATACAGCTGACATTCTGCTAAAATCAATATACAGTAACTCACATTCTCCACAACCTCTGATGTCAAAGCAATAGAGGCTTAACATCTTTTCTGCGTCCCATTCTGTTTTATACGGGCCAATAGGAGTAGCCCAGACTTCATCGTAAAAATACCAACCGTCTCTAAGGGTTGTTCTTAAACGTTCATCGTAATGATTTCCTATCGAATAGAAGATAGGGTCCATACCCCATCCACTATCTTCTCTCATCATTCTTTCTGGAAATGGTCTATACATAGAGCCTCCAATAAGAAGGCAAAGGAGATTATCAATACACACGATGCGTACCCTAATAAGACAATCTCCCCTGCCTAACCCTTATTTCTTCTCTGTCGGTGCCTTATCAGCAGGGAATACCAACCCGCCAACTTTGACGACCTGAGAGCCACCTTCTTCCGTCATAGCGTACCGTACAACGGCGGTTACACGGCCAGGAATGTTACCAGACTTGACCTTCGCCTTAACGGACGCATCTTGAAGGTCTTTCAGCTTAACACCTTCACCCTTGCTTGCGGCAAAGAGTTTGCCGAAGACATCCATGATCTCAGCAGCGTTCGTCCCTTCGGAGAACTTGAAGTCAGGGCGTGCTCCGTGCTCTTTCTTCTTGGCCGGCTCACCTTCAGGAGCATCCGCTTTCTTTTTAGCCGCAGCAGCCTTTTTCTTTTCATCCTTGGCTGTCGCTTTCGAAGCATTAAGCTTGTCGGTCATACCCAAGTCCCAATCTTGGATCGGTTTTGGGAGAGCATTCCATTCGACATCCTTGAGCTTATCCAAACCCGCAAGGATAGCGGTCTCAAGCTTCTGGGCTGTCGTTGCTTCGGTCACTTCAATCTTAAGGATCGTAGCGAACCCAGCCAAATCGGCAACGGAGTTACCAAAGGCGGTAACATCTTTAACCTTTTCTTCAGCATCCGGTGTCTCTTCAGCATCTTTCTCTGCTTCTTCAGCATCCGGTGGCGCTTTTGTGCCGAAAGTAGCAGCGTAATACTCAGCGATATTCTGCGGTACACCTTCAAGGCCATTCTCCATAGCATCCTTGAAATTCTTAATCAAGGAATCCTTTTTCACCGAGATAACCTTGATCTCTGTCCCACAAGCATCGTTAAGTGCCTTTACATTATCCTGAAGCATTTTGTAATTAACATCTACCATACCGTCCTCCTCTTTCATTGTTTATGTTAACAGCATTTCGAACCTATTCAAATATAGTTATTTACTATCTTCTCCAATTCTTTTAAGCTCACGCCAAAATAATCTTCTATCATACTATTCGGATATGTTACATTAAAAGATGGATTATCAAACCTATTCCTTCTAGCCTTATGCCTTCTTAGCCTTCTTGACTGTATCACGAGTTCTTCTGGAACCCCTTCAACTATCATCTTAGCAAAATCAGCGGATACTTCGGCTATAGCATTAAGTGCCTGTATAAGCATTACTTGCCTATCAGGAGTCTCACCTACCTTAGTCGGAAGTTCAACGCAATCATAACCTTCTTTCCTATTAGGCAGACACTTTCTTGCTTCTGTCTGTGCTATTTTAATAAACTGCGTATACACAGAAGCATACAAATAGGTTGTAAACTTGACGCCATAATCCTCGTCATATCCTTTCAAGCATTTAATGTAAATTATCCAGCCTTCTGATATCAAATCTTTGGCATCGTACATCGCAGACCTTGGAAGCAACCTGACCCAACGGTAAGCAAGAGATGCTATAATTTTCTCACAAGAAATAAATTCTTCGTCTCGCATAAACACCTCCGCTATTCCATTCTGAATTCAGGTAGCTCAACGTGCTTGGTCTTCCGCTTACAGACATGGCACCATAATCCTTTTCTGTGCCCCACCTTTTTGTTCTTGTGCTCTTTGCGATGGATGATTTGCCTATTTAAGCAGACAATACATTCCATCTCTTTTTGAACAGTTTCTTTTATCATATTTCACCTAATCACCTCCTTCATTTTTCATAGCCACCAATCGGGCCAAATTCAATGTTAATATTTATGTCGATTTTTACATCGACCCCTAGTACATCAGACAGCCGTTTTCTGGCATCTTCAATAAACCCTTCAGCTGGCCACACTTCCTTAACAGGTCCCTCATCTGCTAAAAGTATTTCTTCTTCTTTATCCCAGCCCATCAGCCTGTCTATGACTCCCTGGAACTTTGGATTATCTGTACATGTCCCAACAGTCCTTAATGTTATAATCTTGTTCGATTTCAGCATCAAACAAAGCGCAGTCTTGAAAGACATGTGACAAGCGGGTTCGATAAGCTGATAAATAAAATGTCCCCTGTGTGGAGCTTTATTTATTAGCCTACCAAGCTCTGTTTTATTTATGCTATACATAGCAGCTGCGGTAGCATTCGAATAGAGTTTAAAGCGATCAGAGATGAGCATACTTATCTCACCAGCTGTAAGCTTTTTGCCTGTAAGTAAACAAGCAACGACACCCTCTCTTATTGATTGTGCTGCCTTAAGGTTAGTCTCAAGGTACTCGCCATTTATTTCAGCCATATTAAGTTTCCTCCCATAATCGATTTCACCGTGATCTTTTTTTAATCTATGATCTCTTGGTTTGTGATAGATCAACTTCCTGCTGCTTTTAGCGGAAGTTTTTTCTTCTTTTGAAATCTTATCAGCTAGAAGATTTGACTCCTTCTCACATCCTTTCTCAAAGATATCAGAGTCTGCTAAAGCTTTTCCGTTTATTGTTATTCCGTCCAGTGGATTTTTTTTCACTTATTCTAATCCCCCTATTCATGAGTTTCATAATAAGGTTAAACGCTTCAGGAGGAGAGAACGCAGGTTCATAGAACATTATTATCTCTCCAAGCATCTGCGCTAGTTCAAGGCTTCCACCACTCAGGTAATTCCCTTCTTTTCTTCCCAACTATATCACCCCCTTCTGTTTGAAGTTGTAGTTTGCCCACACTCAGGACAAACGAATGTTAAGATATCTGCTCCAAAAAAGTCTTCTTCAACGTTAACAAACTCAACATCCTCTTCATCAAAGTCGTGCTTACATCTCCTACATTTAACCTTAATGACTCTTTTTGGATAAGTCAACTATAATCACCTCCTTTTCAAGCTTTTTGACCAGCTAACAGCTTCATCCCAGTCAACGACTTTGACTGGGGTATATGAACGATGTAATTTTTCTTCAAGTTTTAAAGACATCGTCGGTTGAGCAACCCAATACCATTTGTATCCATCTCCTTCAGATACAAGCACTCTTACTGCACTATGTGCTCTTGTGACATCAGGCGATGCTACATACCATATCTCTGCTTTATAGACATCATCAGAGTCTAACGCCGCAGCGTATTGGCTTAATACTTGCTGTCTACAAATTACAGGGATTGTTGGAGCACACCCAGAGATAATAAAAGCAAGAGTAGCAATTATTGGTGCCATCTTATTCATCTAATCACCTCCCGAATTTTCCTTTCTCAATGATAAATTTCTTGTTTGGATTGTCCATTGAATCAAAGATGGCTTTGATTATAATGTTTCTTTGGTACTTGACGAATGTCCCCTGTTTAGTAAGCTTTGGTTTGAATTCTGAAATATCAACTGTGTGCCAATTCTCAGGATGATCTTCTCTGTCCTCTTTTTTTCCATACTCAATTACTCTTACAGTGTCCATGTTACCTCCTTACACTAAAATTAGTTTTCCTTCTTTCACAGCAGCTTTTTCATCGAAGGAAAACTTCTTGATAAATTTTTTGATCGTGTCCTCTGTTCCACCCTTCCTGTCCTCTGCTACACAAGCAATAAGAACATCGGAGTTATCTGCTATGTCTGAATTTCTTACAAACCCAGCAGCTCTATGATACTTGTTCCAATTAGGATAGAAAATCAATATGCCTATGCCGTCTTCTTTAGCAATAAATTCGGCAAAATTATCTCCACCTTTAGGGCATCCACCACTAACAAGTATATCACCCGCCTCATATATCGCTTCAAAGGCTTGGATACAATCTTTCCGATCATTGAATGTATTCCTGCGTCTGGTTCCTATCATCCCAATTGTTTTCATTAGTAGTTTCTCCCCCAATCTCTTTCAATCTTTTTTACAAGGCGTGACGCTTCATCGTACCTTGCTTGCCTACAGAGATACCTGACTCTTTTCCAACGCCTATCCTTGCTCATGTCTCCTCTTTTTCTCCTCAGCATCTTGACGCTCCTTTTCAAATTCTTTAGAGTGGTAGACTGCTTCTCTCTTTGTACACCCGCAGACTAAGGGTCTAGCGTCGTGATAAAAAATCTGGCCTCTTATGTTCTTGACATCTTTAGCAAAGAATACGGCATAACTATAAGCGTCATCGCCGTCATACTTCCTAATAGAAAATTTCTTTTTCATACACCCTCCTTTTGTTAGTATTGGTTTCTACAAAGACTCATTGCCTCCACAACGAGCCTTGGAAGAGATCATTACTTTAGTATCACGCTTCACTTTCCTTTTCAAAGCTTGCTATTAAGTCTGGCCTTGTCTCAACCTCGTGTGATATCCTAACAAGGGATATAACCCTATCAAGAATATTATCAACCTTATCCACAACATTGCTAACAAGTAGTATGATCTTGAATGTTACAACCAAACAAACCAGCCCAATCAAAGTACAAACGACATAGTGGTCGTCGAACATTCATCCTCCTTTCAAGTCATTATCACGATAAAGGATGTTGTCATCGTGTGCGCGCACGCATTTATATTATATAATTAATTAATCTAGATTACTTATCGTATATCAAAGATATACTCAATTGCAGACAATGATTTTATAACACTATGATTCGTGCTATTTTAAGCCTCTGTATCCATCCTTCTACTTGGTCTACCAGAGTCTGTATCATCCTCTTTTTCATCAAGGCCATAGAATCTAACAGAGAAAAACTCTTCCAAAGAAGATTTTGTTATCTTATCAACAGCCTCACTCCCAACAAGATCCCTTAACAAACCAACTTTGATACTAACGACTCTTTGAAAATCACTCATATTCCTTTTGAGAAGTTTCCAAACATCCATCGGCTTGATAATATTTATGCGTTTATCTGATACAACAACCCTAGCCTCATAACCAGAAAGATTATTTTGGATAGTTGCTTTTGCGTGCCTTTTGATATCAGCTTTAATGCCATCAAGCTCATTGTTAAGCATTTTGATTTTGCTATTAAGCTTGAACCCTCTGTCAACTAGGCGTTTAATGCCTCTGACTCTTTTTGGCTCCGTCATAACCACCTCCTTTTAGCCTAATTATCTGGTTTCCGGTAGAAGTAGGATATAGAATAGACCTATTCACGCTCTACAAAGAGCGTATACACGTGTACAATCGACGCAGACAGTTTACCCTATACCTACCTATACCTTAAGACTTTTCATTCCCGAATTTAACGCTTGGCAGTCTTTTTTAGAACTCGATGACTATCTTGAGTCCGTTATCGACTTTCTCTTCCCACCAATTCTTTCCGAGCATCCAAACTTTTTCCATTACCGCTTCTTTGTTTGAGTCTCTGATAGTTTCGCCTAACAGGTGTTTCGTGTTAGGTTGGCTACCAAAATGGTCATACGATATTTGACCATCTTCTTGAACGGCACACTCGTAACCCCATCCAGGCAATTTGAACGCCAACGCACAAGGGATTCTGTTAGATCCATACTGCTTTGCCTTGGTGCCTTCTTCGTCTCTGTACTCAATGCCCTTCTCTTCAAGCACTTTCTTAAGACAGTCAAGGTCGCCAACTTTGATCTTGTATTGACTTACGTGAGACATCTTTCCTCCTTTCAATCCATGCAACTACGTTGCATGAGGTTAATATTAGCAACCGCAAGAGATCAATTGCCCTCCGCATTTTGGACATTCTTCTACGTCACACCCTTGGTGGTGGAACGTACCAACCGCAACGTTACAGTCGTGACAGTATTCGGTGTCGTCCGTCACCCATTGGTTTGATTCGCTACCAAACCGGATACGGCTGTATTCCTTGCCGTCCGTAAGGGTGACTTCCTCTGTAAGGCACGCCCCATAAGGCCTCATCATAAGGCCGCAAGAGCAAATAGCATATTCTTTTTCAGCCATCTTGCCCTCCTCTTGGGTACATCATCTTCTCGCACGCTTCTTTCAAACCATTATGCCCTCTATCGGCAATGGCTTGGGCTATGCGGTTGAATGTTTCCTTGTAGAGATCAAGCTTGCTATAGCTTACACCTAGTTCGGAACAGGCGTCACAGATTCTGTCGCCAGCTAGGTCACACAACGTTCCAACGTCATCGTAAAGGTAGTCGGCGTATGCCCCGCAATAATCACAAGGGCCACTCCAATGAGCAGCGTTTCTCTTCATTTCCTTGAACCATGCTTCGGCTTTTGGGTCGCCATAGAAATCAGGCTTGGGATTCTGATTCATATTGAATCCGAAGATATTGCCGGCGTAATCACCAACGGCATCCTGTAACCAATTGTGGATTTCGGATGCCTTCTCATCGATCTTGCTTTGTTCTATCATTTTTCCTCCTTAATGGTAAGATACTTTGAAGATTACATTCGGGTTGTTCTTTTTAAGGTCGCAAAGAACAGCGTCAAGGAATGCCCTTGGCCTATCCCAGTACAAGGGATGGTACATAATGTTAGACCCCTTGCTATATTGGTGGCCGGTACAAATGTTCGTAGCCATACCATCGGACATTACCCTGAATGGCTTCCTTTCCCTGTCCATCTCTTGAGGTAAAGCCTCAAGTTGTTTCTCGCTTAGTGGCTGTATCATTATACCTCCGTGAAATCAAAGTAGAATCGTGGCATGTGTTGGAACATTAACGCTCCATCCTTACCAGTCGCCATTTCTGTTACCATACAAAACGGAGCAGCAAATGATCTTACTGTGAAATGCTCTTGGAGTTCTTTGGTATCGTACACCTTACCATAGCGCCTTTCAAGGGCTTCTCTTTCCATAGAAGATTCGTTTATTCTTGCTACCAATCTTCTCCTTAACGTGGTAAATAAATCATCCTCCATCTACAACCACCTCCTTTATATTCTTGTTAGATCAAGATCATAGCTCTCTAGGACTTGTTTTATACATATTCTGAAACAAGTTTCCCATTCTGGATGTTCTCTTGCCTGTTTCACGACACGCTCTGATTCCCATATGCATATCCAGGTTAACGCATCAAGCAAAGTCGGTTCAAGGCAAGCCTTTTCTACGGCTTCGTGAATATACAGTCAAATCACCTCCTTTTTGTAGGGTCTTTTCTGAAGCTAGTCTTTTTATCAAACCCGTGCTTTTCAAGTCTAATTTCATCGCTTATTTGTATCATAGGAGGAGCACTACCTCCCATTACTCCACTAATAAACATAGATAATTCTTGGAATGCCGTGTAAGGATCAAGCACCTTGTAGAATCTAAGGTCTTTAAGCACAGGATTGTAGATGAGCTTGTATTCTCTTTCAGAAGAGACGACAGAGATAGGTACTCCTATCTCACACTGCCAATCTACTATAGCAGGCGTCCTGTCTTTAGGAACATCATAAAGCCTTTTGACGGATTCTATTCCCGCACGCCTGAAGCATTGGCTGTAATATCCTGCCTGTCTTGCTGCTTTAAAGTAATGCCTTTTTTCTTCTTTCGTTCCATACTTAGATATAAAAGCAGAGACATCTTCTTCTTTGAAACAGAATTTGAATTTATTTTTTCTATAGCCCTGCTCTGGGGTGAATGTATATCTGGCACAAGGGTATAATTTACCGCAAAATATAATGATATACCCTATGTCTATGCACACTCCATTCTGATTCCAAGGTCGGGAAGGCATTCTGCTTATAGCAGTCTTAATTTCCGGCACCTCTAACATCCTCTCGTATTCAGTTGCATTGCAACTAAACTCTGATACGTTACGCTTATACACGGCATTAGGGTCAATGCCATGCGTAAGAGCAATATCATAGTAGTCGTGGAACTTTGAATAGATCCTCATTTGACCTCCTCTTGGTTAGTTGTAACTTTCAAAAAGGTCTCACCCCGTAGGGGTGAGGCCCTTTAACTTGCTACAACGAACTATGCTATATCAAGCCTACGTGTAAGCCTTTTGTCTTTTGAGTTGACGATCAAGGAAGTGACTTCCTTCATCTTCTTGCCAACCATAGACCTTAAGCCATCGTCTGCTTTAAGCATATTTGCGTCCGTTCCTCCCATGTAGAGCTTGACGTCATCGATCATTTCCTTGAGTCCTTCGTGAGCAATACACCCGTCATAGACGGTATCGAATTTTTCAAGGACTTTATTGATAGACTTTACTGTTGAGGCAGAGATATCGCCCCCAAAGCATTGAGCCTTGAGCTTATCAATCCGGTCATAAAAGTCTTTCGCAACGGCAGAAATTAATCCGTCTTGAAATTCTTTCATATCATGATCAAAAGATGCCCTTGCCCTATCGTAAATCTCAGGGGTCAAGATACCCAGCTCCTTACCTGGAGGACTGATCGTTCGGAACTTCCATTCGAACGTGAAGTTATCCCTCAACTGGATTGGAGTAGGGTAGTTGGCTTCAGAGTACATATCGGGGTACTTGGCCTGATACTCTGCTTTCAACTGTTCAAGCGCATCGATTACATCTTCAAGCGCACCTTCTGCCCATTCCTTCCTGCTTTGGAGTCCTTCATCAACAAAGCTTATCCGATTCTTGCTGATAAAATCAACAGACGGTATCGGGAAGTCCATGGTGTTCGACTTGACAAATCTCTTTGCCTCGCCAAGGATACCTCTGACCGCTTCGATCTTGTCTGTCCTTAATAGCAAGTCTCTTGAAGCTCTGACGATTTCCTTCGGAAGATCACCGAGCTGGTCTTGATCAATCTTTTTCGTAGCTCCCCAGAAGCGAGTGGTGATGATGATTAAACATCCACCACTGTAAAGGTTATCTGTCTTCTGCTCTGTCATTTTACCACCTCCTGTTCATTATACTTTTTGTATTTTGACTTAGGCATAAATCTTAAGAAGGCCACTCCATCTATACATATCCATACTCGACCATCCTTAGCAATTTGTATGCCTAAGTCTCCAACGGATACTCTGGCGGGGACATTCTCGATTGAGATTATCCCCTCAGAGTGCATTTCGCCATACTCTTTAAAGAGTTTTGGCAGCTTTTTACTCATTCATTACCACCTCCCTTATTATGTTTTTATAGTGTTCTTGCCAAAATGATCTGTTGAAATTTGCTCTAGCATTACAAGAATTACAGATTGATATTAGATTCAACGGGCTACAATTTTTCTTATCATAGTCTATATGGTGTATTGCGAGTCTTTTGCTAGGACCTTTACACAAAGGGTTCATACATTTATGCCCATCCCTTTCTTTCACCATCTCTTTGAATTCAGGTGTAAACCATATTGGGCAGTATGTTTCCCAAGTTTTTCCACCTTTCCAATTAGGGTTGTTAGCCCCAGATCTCGATATAGACATTTGTCTTTTCGATTCTGGCTTGTGTTTCTTCCCCCACATTGGGTGTTTATTTCCAGCATTTGATTTTCCTATCCTGTTGTGTCCAAATAGGTATCTCATACCTTGGTTCACTATTTCGCCGCACCCACATTCACAATATTTTCTAGGTTTCCTCTTCATCATAGCACTCCCTAAATAAAAAACCCTGAGAGTTGTCTGCGGTAGCAAGTACCGCCTCATAGCGTTACCGCTACAAGACTCTCAGGGCTTTCTGTTTAGTATAGTTTACTTGCTTTACAGACAAGCAAACTATACTATGGATCTGAGAGAAAGTAAAGCTATATTATCCGCACCAATCGCTATCGCAGATAAAGTCTGTGTTCTTATTGCGGAGATAATACTCCGTTTTATGTTCCACTTCGTCGGCGTCACCGAATAGCTCATCAAGGAATTGTGTAGCAGCCTCACAAGTAGCACCTTTAAAGTCAAAGGCTTCTGACTTGATTGACCCATCGTCACCTAAAATGATTTCAACTCTTGACATTTATTCACCTCCTTGTATTGTCTCTGAACGGTTGTGTAATTTTTCTGGCCTTACTATTTTGCTAATGCTGACACATTCTTCACAAATATAGATTCCAGGCTCTCCTTTAGAGTCGTAATCGAAGCACCCTTTACAAAGCCAGTCGCCACAGATAGAGCAGACATGTAACACATCCCCTTCTTCAACGATAGAATCACAAGGGCACTTATAGGTGAAAGTAGCAGACCTCTGGTTTGGTACCGATACTCTCAGCATCTATTCACCTCCCTCTGTCGTGTCTTTGGACGACGCTGATTTTGTAACCAAACGCCATCTCAATAAAGTCAATAGCATGTTTGCGGTCGTTGCCGGCCGCACCGATATGCCATTTACGGTTAATTTCGTAGTCAACGCCTTCAGCACCAAGGTAATTTCTACCTGTCTTATAGTCATAGATCGTGACGGATATTGCCGCACCGCCGTACATAAGATCAAGATCCCATTCAGCGCTTACTTTGTAAGCATCGCCTTCGCTCATATGCTCACCAAATGCTTTAACCAAGTCTTGGTAGCTAGCGTCGATGATACCAACAAGGTGTGACCCTCCTTGGCCTTCGACACGGGCCACTGATACACCCGTGTCGCCAATATCGTAAAACTTTGTTATAGTGTTCATTTGCCCTCCTTAGGCAACGTCGAGTCTGCGTTTGCCGTCTTTGACAACGACATCCGAAGCGTCGATACAGAACTCTCTGAGAGCATCGGCTTCAGCGAATCCCCTTTTGTTTTGAGGAACAATGTAATTGGCTGCTTCTTTGAGGCTACAGTCCATGTTCATAGACATACCGCACATACCCTCTATTTCAGCACCAGTCCACTTTTCCATCTTAGGGAGATCAGCTTTTTTAATGCTAACGTCAAGCTTTAGTTTGTTGACATAGTAGTCAAGGATAGCAAGTTTTTCCAACTCATTAGGCATATCAATGAAGAAGGGGCTTGAATCCCAACGACCTACCCTGAGGTATTCATCAGGGATTCCCTTGAATGAGTTACAAGTACCCATCATATAGACACCTTCGGGTTTCTCCTGCATAAACTGGAGCCACCGT
>Ga0075122_10001237_pt1 | contig 18487 bp, 15 predicted proteins | sample AntAceMetag02UKB_FD_69790 | JGI IMG/M metagenome (GOLD analysis project Ga0075122, IMG submission 69790) | Saline lake microbial communities from Ace Lake, Antarctica - Antarctic Ace Lake Metagenome 02UKB | ecosystem: Environmental > Aquatic > Non-marine Saline and Alkaline > Saline | place...
CGGAATCGCAGACTTAGTCCCCGAGATACACTCCCTCTCCGTTGTGATATCCTCATTAGTAGCCTGCTCCTCAACATATTTCTTTTGAACATAATCTAGCGCAAAACTACTAGTCACCTGCTTAAAACCACACTCTGGCTGACCATTGATAACAACACATAGCTCCTTGTACCCCGAAGGCGCGGTAAAATCAATCGCCTCATCTGCCGAATCACCCCTAGGTATATACCCCGTCTTAACGACAACGATCGGATTAGCCCTGTAATAGCTCGATTGAGGCGGGCTCTTCAGATAAACCTGGTACTGCGCACCAATATCATTGCCCGCGTATATATGATAGTAAACCTTGTAGTGCGATGTCGCTGGAACAGTAGCCTCACTGAATGTAGTCTCGGAGAAGTACGAGTAAAACTGCGGTGGGCTCTCGGGCTCGAGCAAGCTGTCCAAGCCATCCCCAGAAGTTGGGAAACTAGTTCCGACAAACGACTTACAAATCTCCCCGCCAGCCTCTTCGACGTCCCTCAACTTGAAGGCCCTAAGCGCATTGTTCGCATAAGAATCCTGAAAATAATCTATACTCTTCTGAGTGTTGTCCCATGCGTTTTGCGTAAGCAAATACTCTCCTCCACCCCGAGTCCCCTCGTGGCTTCCCGTGAAGCCCTGAACCAGCCTAGGAAGAAGAATATCTACCATCGGGGCGGCCTGCCTCCAGAAAAACTCACACATATAAATAGAAGTTATCTCATCACAAATCCCAACATGCTCCCCTGTCTCCAGGCTCCTCTCAAGACAATCCCTAGAAGATTTCAATATAGAAACAAACGTGTCTATACCTGCATGGACACCGCTAACACAAATCGGAACCAAAATTCCCTCCTTAAAATTAGGCAGGCAAAGCGCAAGACTACCAATAATTCCAGACTGGATAACATTGCTCACCGGCATGGCCCCACCAAGATCACAACGAGAAGTCGGACAAATCACTGGATCACACACGTTAAACATCATGGTGCAGTCCTCGGGGCTCATAAAATCCTGGCACTCAAGTTCGCCAACGTCACTCATCGGAGAACCAATCCCCATTTTTTGCCTGAGACCATCGGGAGATACTATAGAAAACTCTCTCTGTCCAAACTGTTGGGAAGCCTGACGGATAGCCTCCCTGGCGGAAACATAAAGCCTCTGGACTTTAGACGGAGACAAAGAACGGCACGGAATAAAACGATCAACATTGCCAACGGTATTGACATCGAAAGACTGACAAAGATCATCGCCAAATCCGTTGTCCATCTTCCCGTCAGAGCCTATATTGCATATCTTAAAATACCTGACGTCCGCTGACTCCGTGTAACCTTGCGGGACATCCTCCAAAAAGGTCCCCCCGGAATTAGGAACCATCGCATACCACCCTTCCCTTAAGTCAAACGGCACAATCGCGGGCAATCCTCTATTGGCACCAGTCTCGTAAAAATGGACCCTCGCCGTGCTAATGCCCTTTACGTCTAGCGGCCACTGATGTATACATTCGCCTGCCAATGCAGTTGAAAAAACAAACTTTCCGAAAGGCAGAGCGGACTCGCCAATCCAGCGTCCATCCTCAAAAATAAATGCCTTCTGAACGCCCCTGTTCCCAGTACCAGTACCACCGTAAAGAACAAATAAATAATCTTTCCCGTTATAATTCATAAGCTGAGCAGACGCGTTCTGGCTAACGCCCTCGAGGGAACCAATCCCCAGATCACCGACTGACTTCCCGCCCCAAACATAAACTCTTGAGTCACCACTCTTTTCAACAATAATATCAGAAGCAACCACCCTGGGGCTAACGCCCCTCAACCTCGCAGCAGAGGCAATACCTTCGGCTCGAGTCTTCTTTAGTAGAGCTGCACCCCTAAGGGCGTCAACGGCGTCCTCCTTCGCAATCTTAGAATTAACACTACCATCGTCAACAAAATTCCGTAGCAGCAAAGCCGCTCTAACCTGGGAAGAAGTCGTAAGATCCGCCGCCGTAATATCCTGCCCGTCAATATTAATTATTACTCCGGATCCGAGCTTAGTCTTTAGATCATTAACATAAGCAGTCTGATTGGTCACGACACCCTGGCCAAATAATCCCTCCGAACTACGATGATTTTCAAGTGTAGAATCCATCTGGGAATTAACACCCTTGAGCGCCGCCGCCATCGCAGCAACGTCTCGGTTTATATCATCGGCAAGCTCGTTATAACACTGGGTCTTACTCATCTCCGGATGCTGCGACGAGCAAATCTCCTTATAGTGCTTCATAACTTTCTGCCGAGCAAGAGATTCTCCGCTAGAGCCCCCCAGCATATTCTTCACCATCAGAAGGCCAGAGGTTGCGAAACAAGCCCCCTTCCACCCCTTGATCAAATTCCCCAATTTCTCGTTTATATTCTCCCACTCTGCGATAGTCTTGTTCAAACTATCAATCATGCTCTGGGTCCTCTCCGGGGAAAGTTCTATGCCTCTCTTCTCGATTCCGATCTTAAAAGTAAAATTAGCATCCGACCTCGTGTGATGGACCTCCGGGATCAAAGAGACCTGGGCGATCTCAGTAACATCGACATTCTCAACATAAACTTCTCTGCCAGCAAGAGACCCCGTGCTACCCTCGTAGACAAGCTCCGTGTCCCTCCTGATGTTCGCATTTTCCCTATCATCAAAATAATCGAACTCTACCCTGCCTGGCAAAATCCTGTCAACCAAGATATACTCCAAACCGCCCGGCGAAAGATCTATACGCTGATCCTCTAAAATATCTCTATGTTGGAGCGACCCGATCCTGAAAGTAGCTTTGCTCTCACCCTGGGCTGGTGTCTTGAAGGACCTAACCCCGATCGTCACAAACTCCTGAGAAACAAAAACATTATTATACGCGTCAGAGAAATCAAAGTCTCCCAGCATCGCCCTGTCTCTCTGAATCTTTTCTAAAATCTCAGATGCCGGATAAGACTCAATGAACAGCTCCATCAATGCGGCCTGCGTCTTGAACTTCTTAACACGACCAGCGAGAATAATCTGCTCGTAAAGCGCCTCTTCCCCATATGCTTCTTTGCCGCCCTCCTTCATCTCAGAACGATAATAGTCAAGCAACTGCTGGACCGTAAGATTCCCGCTAGCAAAATGTTTGTCAAGATCCCCGGAATATGTTTCGTCCTCCAAGGAATCCGCCGTGCCAACGAACTTTGGGATACCCTCCTTCTCTTCACCCAGTTCAATAAACGACGCCGTCAGAGACCCAAAACCATAAGTCTTCATGGCCGCAAGAACCTCCTTTTGATAATTGGCTCGCGTGACATCCGTTCTTCCCTCAAGTGACGCCATGGCCCGGTAGAGCGCGCTGATCTGATCCGAAGTCGGATCACGGCCCGTTACGATCGCCAAAAAAGATGCTTCCGAATCAATGTTCACCGGCAGCCTACCTAAATACGCTAAATAATTCGAACGCCCCCGAGTAGAACTGTCAACCAACTCCCCCAGCCCCACCTCCCTAATTTCTCCGCTTACATTAAACTTCGCGCCCTTCCTACGAAGCGCAAGACTCAAGGTACTACCGGGACAACTCAGTCTAACATTACCCGTCCCGTCGGGGAACGCCTCCAAACTACGCACGATACACTTGCCATCCAGTACCTGTCCGCCCTCTCTCACCCAGATTTCATCGCCATCGATATCGAGAAGCGCCATCTTCTCGGGAGAAACAAGATCATTTAACCTCACCTTAAGCCCAGCTTTGCAATAATAGCCGGGGAAATACAGAAGCGGACTCGTCTCCCCCCTATTGAGGGTAACGGTTCTCAAAACATGGTCCTTAGACGTCATCACATCTATCTCCGCCGTTCCCTGTCCAATTCCTCTCAGCCTTAGAAAACCTCGACCGCTCCAAAACGAATTGCCCACGAAATCCGTCTGCCACTGTCGATCACTCATCGTCTCCAAATAATATTCAGCCCGTCCGGTTCCGTAAGCCTCATCGGCATCATAATTGATAGTAGCCGTCAAATTTCCAGAAATCCACTCCTCCATATCCTCCTCGACCCTCTCTCTCTCCAGAATAATTACGACATAACCTATATTATTTATCAGTGGGTCTCCCAACAGAGTTCTATATGAGTTAACCGCGGCTCGAGCCGGATGGAAACTAATTCCGGCGACACCCTCCGGATAGTCACCCTTGAAAGAAATGGTTCTTATGGAAGAAACCTTGATCAAAGGGTTAATTCGCACCGCATAGAGCTGACAAAAGACAGGAACATTCTGCTCTTCGAGCAAATCACTCGGAACAACCGTCGGAGTACATCCTCCGGGAGGGATCCCAATAACAAAATCTGTGGCGGCCTCACACTGATCATTCTCAATATCATTTAATATAGGCCACATATCTCCTATACCGACGACATCCCCGCCAGAACCCGAAGAATAATACTGGTTAAAAGAGGGCTGATACGATTGCCAATTATTAGTCGACCCAGAAAAGCCATATCCCCCAGATCCCGTGAACGCACCCGTGGCAGCGAAGGCCCCCGAAGATAAAAACAAAGAAAACATCAGCGCAGAAAGCAACAATAAAATTGCAAATCTGGAATGCAGGACATTCCCAAACAGGGTGGGCGGGAAAGAATTTTTCCTAGAAAAATTCTGGGAAAACCGCAATTTTTTATCGACTACCATCACTCAAACTCCAAGTATATCGTCTCGTCATCTGCAGATATCTGATTAGCCTGAAGCTCTTCAAGATTCGAAGGAACCCCAAACAACGGAACGTTAATATTTAATTCATTAGATCTGGCCATCTGATCCTCGGTAATATACTCAACGGTCCTACCGCCACCGACGACGGCCATGGCGACTTCAGACTCAGGAATATTAATCTCAAAACACTTCTCCACCTCTGACCCGAGAATACCCGAGAATCCAGACTCCGGGACATCCGTACAGACCCTATCATTAATCGCCGGGAATTTCAATGGCGTATCAGCATACGCATAAACCGAAATATTATAGGAGCCCTCTATTAGCTCGAGCTCGCTAGTCTCCGGATACATTACCGTAGCAGAGTATTCGTCAGAGGTAAATGTCACAAGTGCCTTGCTGACGCCACCAAGATCAAGAGGCACCCGATACTTCCTAGACAGAACAATATTCGCGACGCCCTCCTCATTGGTAGAAATCTGATACTTTCTGTCTGCAAAACCATCCGCGCTAGCCTGAATAAATCCATTCACACACTGCGGCAATCCCGATGAAAGAACCGCATCGCCACCAGCAACAACGGTCTCCCCGATATTACAAACAGAGTTCAAACACTTGAAAGAGATACGCGCCTCGACAGGATTCAGGTTAGAGTCGTAAGTTCTAATCGTAACCGGCTGATTCTTATAATCGCAAACTGGAGACTCAATCGATGCTCCGGAAACGGACGGAACCGCTTCTCGAGCCTGATTCTTTTCGATCATGATCGCAACAGGGAACTGAAAAATCTCATCATTATCGTAAAACTGAACCATTACTGGGAAGTTGATGTCATAGATTAACTGATACGGAACGTAGCAGAATCCTAAGACGCTCAATCCCTCCTGCATCCCAATCGGCTTAACAACCCTATCCCCATAAATCTCTATCTTTGTCGGCCAAGCCGGGGAATACAAGAAATTCACGTTCTCATCGACATTCACGCCCACATCCTCGACGAAATAGCCTCTTTCCTGAGAAGTCAGATCATAATAACTACCCTCAAGTTTCACCGACGGTATATTGGCGATAAGGCCCTCGATAATATCTGAACGGATCTCCTCATCTACAAAAATCTTTGGAGCGCAACCTATTTCGGTCCCGGTAACCGGGGCGTAAAGCCTCATGACATCCAAGGCATACTTCTCCAAAAACATTTCGACCTTTTCGTAATCATAGACGTCCTTGGCTAAATCATAAAACCTCCCCAGCTTACTGTCGACAGAAAGTTCATGATCACTCACAACTGCAGATTGGTTCCCAAGATAAATAGTTAACCTGCTGCCAACGCCAACCGCCACATCATACTCGTTAACATCAATATCGACAAGGCCCTCATCGACATAAACATCATAGCCCGCCTGCTCAAAATCAGAGAAATCACAATCCCCAACTCTCTCCCGGACATATTCTGCCAGCTGCTCCTCCATCCCACTCTTCGTCGGAACTTGTTCTCTCAAAAGATTATTTCCAGAAACATACATCCAGTACGGGACCGGCTGTCCAAGAAAATTCAGCTGCGACGAAAACGGTCGATAGGCAGATCCAGGCTCAAAGGCAGGCAACTCGATATATCCGCCCTGCTCTCCCAGTAGACTAATTCCGTCTCGAGTGTGCGACTCAATACAGGACAAATAATAATCATAAACCGGACGCATCTCGACGGACAAACTCTCAACACGATCACTCCTCAACGAAAAATAAACGATCACTCCACCGACGATAACAATCGCGATTATAATAAAAATCGTCACCTGCCCCCGAACTCCCATCGCTGGGGTACACCGAGCGGTGCGCGCTCGCTTGCTAAAATTATTTACCACTTTTTACTTTCTCCTCGATTAATTCCAGAATTTCACTATTAATATCCTTTTGTATACTCTCCTTAAACTTCGCCCAGAGCGCCTCGTCCTCAACCAGTAAAAGATATTTCTTCATGTTTGTATTAAGTGATTTAATTTCAAATTCATATTTACGAGCGAAGCTCGACAAATAGGGTGGGTGGGAAAGAATTTTCTGCAAGGAAAATTCTGGGCTGATGAATTTGAATCCTTAATCACCTAAAGTCTACAAGAAAACCCCACTTATAAAAGTTTCTTAGTTACTTACTTAGTAAGTTAGTTACTAAGAACACCGAAAACAAACCTTAAAAGTACACATTTCCCCTAAATAACAAGACCCCATTGTCTAGTGGTTAGGACGTATCGTTGACTTCGATGAGGCCCAAGTTCAATTCTTGGTGGGGTCATTCTGGAACTTAGTGGATTAATTCCTCTTCCCCAACTTCCCGCCCTTAACCTGCCCCCAGCCCCCACCAACAATCTCAAACTCCAACTCATTTTTATCGACCCCAGCAACCTCACAGAGATCATCAAAAAAATCTTCGGGTAACAACCTATCTTCATTATAATAATTCTTCAGCGTCGAATACGGCACGCCAAACCCGAATTGCAAAATTCCCCGCAACGACGGAGACCTCAATCGCGCAATAACTAAATCAAGAAACTTCTTCTGACCACCCAACTTAGACCTAATCCTATTCATAAGAATTAAAACAAATCTAGCTTTTTAATTTTAACTGCGGGACCAAGGTTTTATAATCGGCGCAAGATCATAAAATCGGCGAGCGAAGATCGACGACCAGAGACTGGATATGAGTTTCTCAACAAGCGATCACGCTACGACGAACGAGAAATGACGCAATCAAAAATAAGCAAAGAGATTTCAAAACGTATCGCGACGCGCAGCGTCGCCTAAAAGGGAGGGAGAAAATCTTGATTTTCTTTAGGGCGGGGAAATCCCGAAGCGCCAAATGACGAGAAACAGATTTGGGAATCTCGAGCATATGCCCATGGGATTAACTACGGGACCATACAAACACAAACTTTAAAAGGCAATTTTTCAAAACTATATCATGAAGAAACCGAAAAAGATCAACCGGTACTGCCCATTCTGTAAAAAGAAGACAGAGCAGAAAGTTAAAGAACAGAGCAAGGGTAAATCTAGTAGCCTAAAGCGAGGATCCAAGCAAAGGATTCGACTTCGGGGAGGCTGGAGAGGAGTCGGCAACAAAGGACGTTTCTCACGTATGAAGAATCAAGCTAAAGGAAAGCGAAAAACAACTAAAAAGACAGCGATCGTTTACACCTGCACGGTATGCGGCAAGGCAAAAGACCAAAAGAAGGGTAAGCGAACATCTAAACTAGTAATCGAATAAAATGATACACAAAATAACTAAAATATCAAATTTATGCAATGACGAAGTCCTTGCGTATCAAAAATCTGGAGATTTTTGCTAATGGCAGAACGAAGAAAATACATAGAAGTTGACGTCCCGATTATGGACACAACAATGAAAGCGCTCGGAACGGCAGAGCAACTAGACAACAAGACGATCAAGCTAGACATGACCAGGCAACTTCGAGGAAAGGGCTTAACAATCACGCTAAGAATTTTCAACCAAGAGGGAAAACTCGTTTCTTTCCCAAATAAAATGGAACTTGCGAAATCTTACATCCAGAGAATGATGAGAAAGCGAGTTGACTACGTCGAGGATTCATTCAAAGCAAGATGTAAAGATATCCGAGTTATAGTAAAGCCACTTCTAATCACAAGAAAACGAGTTTCTAGAGCAGTTAGAAAAAACCTGAGAAACACCGCAAAAGAATTCATTCTAGAATACCTAAAAGACAAAGATTATATCGAAATCTGCAACGATCTTCTCGAAGGAGACATGCAAAAAGCAATGCTCCCAAAACTCAAGAAGGTTTACCCGCTGTCTTTCAGCGACATCCGAGTATTCGAAACAAAGGAACTTGAAAAAATCGATATGAAGAAAGCAGCCGAAAGAACAATCATGGCCAACACAGAGCAAGAGATCGAATCCGAAGACATTCAAGAAGCTGAGCCCACGGGGAAAGTTGAAGATGTAAAAGAAGCTCAAGCAGAAGAAACAAAAGAAGAAACTCCAGAAAAAGAAGTAAAAAAGAAAGCGTCAAAGAAACCCGCTAAAAAAGAAGAATGATGCAACGAACACTAGTCCTTGTTAAGCCCGATGGCGTTGAAAGAGGCCTGGTCGGAGAAGTCATTAAAAGATTTGAGCAAAGAGGTCTGAAGATCATAGCACTTAAACTTGTCAACGTAAAAATGGACATGGCCAAGCAACACTATACCGAAGACGTCACAGAAAGACATGGAGAAAAAGTAAGAAACATGCTTCTAAAATACATAACAGAAGGGCCTGTCGTGGCAATGATTATCGAAGGAGTTAGAGCTATCGAGAACGTAAGAAAAATAGTCGGAACAACCGAGTCGAGAGAAGCAATGCCAGGAACAATCCGTGGAGATTTTAGTCACGTTAGCTTCTCATACGCAGACAAAAAAGAAATCGCGGTAAAAAATATCATTCACGCATCTGCAGACGAAGACGACGCAAAGAAAGAAATCGCACTATGGTTCTCCATCGACGAAATCTGCGACTACAAAAGATGTGAAGACATCCATACTCTTAATTAAATTTTCTTTTCAATCGGCTCAAAATAATAATCTTTATACTTTTTCTTACTAGAAAAAACTCGATAAAAATATTCTATGTGCGTCCCAAGGAACATCCTCGAGAAGCTTGCGCCAAAGGCCAGGGCCCTTCCCCCGTCGGTCTTATCCTCATCGTAAAACCCAATACATTTTTTATACCCACGTCCTTCATTTCTCCACACAGTCGTTCCGACAATCAACTCACAAACCGGATAATCACTCCCTAGCTTCTTTTTCTTCAAAAGCTTTCGCCCCTTTTCCTTCATTCTATACTGGGAGACAATCTGAACCTCGACAGAGTCCACATTATATTTCTTTAAAATTTGGACATATTCCCTCGGCAACTTCTCAATATTCATGGATTTTCTAAATTTTTCCGCCGTGCCACTAAATTTCTTGATTCTTTCAGCAACGCCTGCCATATCATCAACCAACAAAATAATCCCTATATTCTTCAAGCCCCTCTTCTTACCGCTAACATACAACTTAACACCCTTCTCCCATAAAAAAACATCAAGCTTTGTGGGCCCACTCAAGTAGCTATAATGACCCGCATCAACAACAGTACCATCAACTAATTTTTGCATCACCACAAAACACTATCACAAGTAGAATTTATAAAATTACTCTTTCTTTTCAGCCTTAACAACTTTCTTAGTCACCTTCTTAACAACTTTCTTAGTCACCTTCTTAACAACTTTCTTAACAACCTTAACAGGCCTAACTTCAGCAACCTTGCCCTTATGCTTTGGCCTCTTTGCCCTCGACCGCTTAGGAGGATTAACTAACTCTCTTTGCTTCTTCTTTCTTCTCTGAACTCTCCAAGATCTATTCCTATCAAGTCGCTTTGGTTTATTTTTTCCTGGCATATTATTTTGTCTCTTTTTACCGTTTTAAATCTTTGGATCGATCAATAACTTTAAAAAAACCCCCAGACATCTATTTTCATGCCTGCGTAGCTCAGTGATAGAGCATCTGTCTTGTAAACAGAGGGTCGAGGGTTTGACTCCCTTCGCAGGCTTGCGGAGCAAACCCGAGACGTCGAAGGCGAACAATTCGCTTCGAGTAAAATAATTCTAAAATATTTTTACGAGATGCAAATTGCGAGAAGACTCCCCGCAGGCCTAATCTTCCTCCAGAATCTCAACCCGCTTATCCTTCTGCAAAATCTCAGCAATCTCCAACTCCAAGTTAGCAACCTCTCCTTTTTCAAACGGCCCAACATCACTCCCGTCGCCCCCCAAAAACTCCGGAACATCCTCAAGAAAACGAACCAACTGATGCTTCCTCTCATCCTTCTGCGCCCCAGACATATCCGCCGTCATATTTTTCTCCGCACGCTCAAGAGTCTTAACGACCTCCTCAAAAAGATCCTTCTCAAAACTAAAAAGATTCGCAAAATCCTTCTTCGAAATCCCGACCTCCGACGCCACAAATGCCAAATTCAAAATCTTCCTCTTTCGCAGCCTCAATAAATCACGAAAACTCGAAAGCGCATTCTCCAACTTCTTCTTATTCTTCATGGCCATATCAGAAAACAAATCGTCTTCCTTCGCTAGAAATTCACGCTTCTCCTTAAAATACTCAGACACATCGACAAGAAACTTCTTCGGAAAATTCTGCAACTGCTCGGAATATTTTTCCTTCCTCATCGCCTCGTAAAGATCGCTGAACGTTATCATAAACATGAGAATTCCACGAGGCTTTTAAGGATTGTTGTGTTCGATTCAGAGATTTTATAAACAATATTCATCATCTATAAATATGTTCGGCGCACTAAAAGCAAAACTGAAAGAATGGCTAAAGAAGAACGAGCCCGAAAAAGAAATAGCCGAGACTAAAGGCGAAAAAGCGAAAAAGAAAACAGCTAAGAAAGACAAGAAAATTACAAAGAAGTCTGCTATCGCGAAGGCGAAAGATACTGCCGCGGACACGCGAGACGAACGAGCCGTGGACGCAACTAAAGATAAGCGCACGAAGCGCCAATTAGCGCCAGAAAAAGAAAAAGACCTACATAAAGAAAAACTCGAACAATCGCTAAAAGAAACAATCGAAGCTCCAATAGAAAAACGGGGATTTTTCTCAAGATTCAAAAAGAAACTAACAGAAGACAAATTCGAAGAACTATTCGAAGGACTCCAACTGATCCTCCTCCAAAACAACGTCGCATACGAAGCCGTCGAGGCGATCAAAACCTCCCTCGCGGACAGACTGATTGGGAACAACTTAAAAGACGTCGACTTAACGGAAGAATTAAAAGAAGCAATCAAATCGACGCTAATCAACCCGCCAGACTTTCTAAAAGAAATAAAAAACTCGCTTGAAGTAAAAAAACCATTTGTAATCGTATTCGCCGGGATCAACGGCTCCGGGAAAACGACAACAATAGCTAAAGTAACAGACTACCTCCTAAAAAATAAACTCTCTGTTTGCCTAGCGGCAGGAGATACATTCAGAGCAGCCTCGATCGAACAGATCCAGCAGCACGCAGACAAGCTCGGAGTACACTTAATCAAAAAAGACTACGGAGTAGACCCGGCAGCAGTCGGCTTCGACGCAATCTCCTACGCAAAGAAAAATAAAATCGACGTCGTACTAATCGATACCGCAGGACGAATGCAAAACAAAGACACACTCATGAAAGAGATGGAAAAGATCGCGCGAGTGAATAAGCCCGACATGAAGATCTTCCTCGGAGAATCCATTACCGGAAACGACGCAACCGAGCAAGCCAAAGCATTCAATGAATCGATAGGCATCACCGGGATAATACTTTCAAAAGCCGACGTCGACGAAAAGGGCGGCACCGCGATATCAGTCTCGCAAGTCACCGGAAAACCGATCTTATTCCTGGGCACCGGTCAAGAATATAAAGATCTCGAAGTCTTCGACAAAGACAAACTCTTGGAAAAAATATTTGGCTAACGATTCTTCCGCTCAAACTCAATCACATTCTCAATTGCCGCTTCGGAATCGTAATCCTTTAAAATTACATGGTTAGACTCATTGAACAAAACTATCTTCTTATTCTCAGAAGAAACTTCATCAAAAACCCGCTGCGCATAAACGGGGTCTGCAACTATATCCCCGAGAGAATGCTGGACCAGTATACTCTCATTTATCAGATGCAAATCAGCGACCGCACTACTCAAAAAGCCCCTGGAATTCTTGACTGGCTCGAATACAAAACGCCAGAAAGCAATATGATCCGCTAGTCCCACGGGATCATTAATCCTCGCTACGCTAGGCATCTTGGCGTAATGCCACGAAGAAGCAAACCATTCAAGATAATCCTCAAGATTAAATCCATAATACCAACGATCCGTCGGAGATAGATACGCGTTAATCAGATAAACATTCTTCAGCTCATGGTCTTCGGCAAGACGAACAGAAATGGCCCCGCCAAAAGACGACCCCGCAACGTTGATTCTTTCACAACGCTCCGAAAACTCAAGATATCTTCCCTCAGCCTCCTCATACCAATCCTCAAGCGAAAGATTCTTAATATGACTCGGGACCTCTCCGTGGCCCTTCATCCGCAGACTGAAGACACTATCTCCGAACTCGGAATTAATACGCTCCGCAAGGCCCCTCATCTCCCGCGGAGTCGCCCCATAACTATGAAACAGCATCCAACAGATTTCGTTATCTCCCGGGATCTCGAACGCACCAGCCCCCTCGATTAATCCATCAGAATAATTCCAATAGTTAAGATCCTTCTCGTCAATTGCATCCGCTCGCAAGAATCCCGTGAATGTCCAGAGGAAAACAAATGCCGCAACGACCAACACAAGAACGACAATTAGCGCCCGATACCTCTTCTTCATAACCAGCTAAACAAAATGATTTATTTAAAGGAATCGAAAAATGATCGGGGGCACAAGCGATTTCATAAAATCCGCGAAGCAAAGCTTCGCCAGTCAAGGGCTTTGGGCGGGTGGGGAAATCTCTCGCCCCAAAGATGCATAAAATGCCTCACGCTCCCTCCCTGTGGTCTTTTTTTGATATCTCAGATGCTGACTCTCCTTAAGCCACCTCGCCAAATGCTCCGGACAAGTAACGTCTAAATCCTCCAAGCCGTCCAGCTCTCTGACACACCCCTCGTTCTTTGGACTACCTACCTTGCGAGGCATGTCCGAATATTGTGAGTACTCTGCAAGAAATCTTTCCCGATAATCGTCTCGCTGATCTCCCGGAATTGTTAAAAGAATATACTTGAACAAAGTAGCCTCAAAGCGACCAAATTTCCCAGCACGACCTTCTACCATTAAAACCATGCAAAAACAAAACACTATAAAAACAATCTAGCGAACCAAAATATATCTCGCAAGACAACAGTTACTTAAATCCAGGTTTACTTTAAACACTATATTTTCTCCCACACTAGGCTTCTGTAATAAACTTTCTCGACAGCGCCACCGCGATCTCACAAGCGCGACTCCGATCGAGGAGGAATCGTCGCGCAACTCGAAATAAGCGACCGCTGTCGCCTATTAGCGACAGGGGGAAATCGCCCCCAACCCAAAATTTATTATCCCCCAAATCTACAGCAAGCGAAGCGCGACCGGATTTGCAACGGGTTAATAAACCACAAATTTATTAACCCCAATTAGGCTCGTTATTCTATGGTACTAGAAAAACTAGGCAATGTGCTAAAATCGGGGATCAAGAAGATTTCCAACGCGATTTTCGTAGACAAGAAACTTATAGATGCAATAGTAAAAGATATTCAGAGAGCACTAATTGAGGCGGACGTAAATGTCGAGCTGGTATTCGCTCTTTCTCAAAAAATCAAGAAGTTAGCCTACGATGAAAACGTAAAAGGTGTCGACAAGAAAGAACAGCTGGTAAAACTAATCCACGACGAAATTAATCTTCTGCTAGGAGAAAAGAAAGAACTAACTCTTCCGAAACAAGCGAGCATTATGTTTCTGGGTCTTTACGGAGCCGGTAAAACAACAACAATCGCAAAACTAGGATTCTACTACGCAAAGCGAGGCCGAAAAGTCGCACTTCTAGGACTTGATACCCAGCGTCCGGCAGCTATGGATCAGCTTGAACAAATGGCAAAGAAAGCGAAGCTTCCAGCATTCGTGGACAAGAAGGAAAAAGACCCAATCAAAATCATAAAGCAATACAAGGCTGAACTCAAGAAATACGACTTGGTTCTAATAGATACAGCCGGCCGAGACGGACTAAACAAAGAACTTATCAAAGAAATCGAAAAGCTAAACAAAACGCTAAAGCCAACTTTCAGGATTCTAGTTATGCCAGCAGATATCGGACAGGCCGCAAAGACGCAAGCGGAAGAATTTCAAAAAGCACTTTCAATTGACGGAGTAATAATCACGAGAATGGACGGAACCTCGAAGGCCGGTGGTGCGCTAACCGCATGCGCCGAGACAAACGCCCCAGTATTCTTTATCGGTGTGGGAGAACAAATCCACGAGATCGAAACCTTCGACCCAGAATCTTTCATCCAAAGGCTTCTTGGAATGGGCGATCTTAACGCACTTCTAGAAAGAGTCAGATCGGCAACAGACGAGAAGCAGGCAGCGAGAATTGAAGAGCGACTGAAGGAAGGCAAGTTCACACTTCTGGATCTTTACGCGCAGCTAGAGCAGATGAATAAAATCGGGAGCATGGATAAGATGATGGGGATGATCCCTGGGATGTCGGCGGCCAAAGTCCCGAAAAATGTTTTGGCTAAACAAGAAGCGAAGATGACTCACTGGAAAAACGCAATCAGCAGCATGACCGAGGAAGAAATCGAGAACCCGGAAATCTTAGAAAAACAAACCAAGAGAATCCAGCGTATCGCAAAAGGCTCGGGCACGACAACTACAGAGCTTAGGGAACTATTGAAGCAGTATAAGATGTTAAAGGAGATGATGGGAATGCAAAGCGGCCTCGCCGAAGGAAAGATCGACCAAAAAATGATGCAGAAGATGGCAAAGAAGTTCAAAGGGAAGATGAAATTGTAAGATGGAAGAAAGGAAAAAGCAGGGACTGAAAACATTATTATTCATACTCCTATCCATGTTTTTCGCTGGATTTCTTTACGCCCCGCTGGTCAGAGTAGTTACGCCAGAGCTCATGAAAGAGCTTTTGGTGGTATTGGCCATTTCCCTTTTTGGATTTGGGTTTATAGGATTTCAATTAGAAAAAACAAAATTTCATAAACTACAGAGAGATTTCCTCGTCGCAAGCCTCTACGCACTATTTAGTATTATTTTTGCTCTACTCTATATCTCCGGAGTAAACAGCGAAATCCTCTTGACTACGTTCAAGCATGCGAGTATAATTCTATTCATAGGAGGTCTTGCATATTTCTTAATAATTTTAATTGTCTCTATATTCTTCATAGACTATCTATAAAATAACCTCATGAAACCAAAACTAATCCAACAAGGCGCCGAGGCAAAAATCTACCTAGTCTCAAAAACAGATTCTGATTCACAGAATAAGCGAGACGAAGTCTCGCCCGTCAAGGGTGGGCCGGGCGGGGAATCAGAACCCACCAGACCAGACCCCCTCCAATCAGAACACATCGACAAGCAAAGAGTCCCTAAATCTTACCGCCACCCCGCACTCGACAAAAAAATCCGAACACGCCGAACTCGCTCCGAATCCAAAATCCTAATCAAAGCCCTAGCAATAGGAGCCCAAGTCCCAAAAGTCTTACACACAGACAAATTCAACATCAAAATAAAATACATAAAAGGCGACCGCCTCTCCGAAACACTCAACGACTACCCCGAAGAAAAACAATTCCAAGTCATGAAACAATTAGGCAAACAAGTCGCTATCCTCCACGAGGCCAACATCATCCACGGCGACCTCACAACATCTAACACAATCTTGAGCCCATCAGATTCTGATTCACAAAATAGGCGAGACGGAGTCTCGCCCGTAGAGGGCGGGCCGGGCGTGGAACCAGACCAAGCTAAAAACCCGCAGAACAGTTTACTCCATGTAGGAGATCTCAAAAGCGGCGAAGCCGCAGGGAGCCGCCAGGCGACCAAAAAATCATCGAAGCTTGCTTCGACTAAATCACCTCGCGTGAAGGAGAAAGTACATATCATAGACTTCGGCCTAGGATTCATCTCAAGAAAAGTCGAAGACAAGGCAGTCGACCTCCACCTAATCAAACAAGCCCTCGAGGCAAAGCACTGGCAAAACCACGAAGACCTTTTCAAAGAATTTACAAAAGGCTACGTCTGGCCAGAAAACGAAAAAGTCCTAGAAAGATTAATCACAGTTGAAAAACGCGGGCGATATAAACACTAAAACTTAAAAGTCCACATCTTCTCATAAAATTACTAGCCCCGTAGTCTACTTGCGCGATTAAGAATCGCTTCAAAGACAACGTGGCCGGTACGGTTAGCCCCGTAGTCTAGTGGTCAAGGATTCTGGGTTTTGATCCCAGCGACCGAGGTTCGAATCCTCGCGGGGCTATTATCCTTAGGATTCGGAATCGAATTCCGAGCGGTTAGGTTCTCAACTAAAGAAAAGATTCTGAGGACATGAGCGCGAGAGCGAGGCTATAGTTAATCTTTTAAACCCAATTTTATACATCTTATCATGGCAGAAATGCAAAAGCCAACATGGGTAAAGATGAAAGAGCCAGAGCTAAAGAAGGTCATAGCTGAGCTTGCTAAGAAGAATGCACCTTCGCAAATCGGACTTATCCTTCGAGACCAGTACGGAATCCCAACAACAAAAGTCTTCGGAAAGAAACTTAAGGCTTACCTCACAGAACTAGGAATCGAAAGAAATGAAGACCTTGAAAACGCCGAGAAGAAAGTAGAAAAAATGAAAGAGCACACGAAGAATAATATCACGGACAGACACGCGAAACACAAGCTTCAACACGCACAATCTCGACTTAACATCACACGAAAGTATTTCGGAATCGCAAACGTCCGAAAGAAAAAGTAAATAGCATTCTAGAATTTGATTTCACTAAATTATGGAAACGCCATGTCGAAAGAGTGGGTGCTCTGCGCAGCAGAAATTAGTGGGGTCTTGAAATCAGAAGACCAATAGTTTCTATCCGAACAGTTTACTCCATGACGGAGATCTCAAATAGAGATTTCATAAAATACGCGAAGCGAAGCTTCACCCGTCAGGGGTTTTGGGTGGGTGAGTTTCTCGACAAGCGCCATCGCGATCAAAGAGCGTCATGGCGCAATTAAAAATAAGCGCACGAAGCGCCAAATGATGAGAAACAAATTGGGGAAATCTCGAAGCGCAATCTCAAAAAAATCAAGCCTCAACAATTTCAAATTCCAAATTCTTCTTTAGTACCCTGACAAAAGACTCTTCCTTATCCTTCTCGACCAAACATCCAGCAGCGAAGTGATGACCCCCGACCTCCGCCACCGTCCCCGGATTCTCAACCTTAAACATCGTAACAGTCTTCTCCAAAACTTCCTTAAGATTCCTACCTTCCCGACCAACAATCCTAGCAGAAACTTTTATCTTATCCTCGTTATAAGCCATACCGATCAGAATAGTCCCCTCCTTATACGACGGAGACGAAGAAAGCATCGAGCAAATCGTCCCGACGATCGCGTCTTTAATCTGGTCCTTAGCATTCAGAATCACAAAACCCTTGCCATCAATCTTATCCATCTTCTCCGCGACCCGCAATCCAGAAACCAGCTCATGCTTATACTCGGTGTAAATCTCAAGCGCCCGCACCTTTGCCTTTTCATTACCCAGACAATAAGCAATCGCAACGTCGCTGTAGCCAAGACGAGAACAAGCGTTGATCAACACAGAAATCTCACGAACGTCCTCCTTCGTATTAAAAAACTTCAAAATATACAAGTTCCCAAGAATATCATCCTGCTTATTATGCTGCGCTCGCCGGATCATGACCGCGGTTATCAGCTTCGACATTTCGTCCTCGGTCAACTCAAGCAAAGTCTTCTGCATTGGAATACCAGTTTCCCTCAAAAGATCAATCGCACCCGGACCATTCCCTGTAACACCGGGGATATACGGCGAGGTCGACCACTCTAAAGCCCTCCGCAACGGACGAGTCGCCGGATAAAGAACAATGCCCCTCCTAATCTCCAAATCAGCGGACTCATCGATCATCTGCTGGTTTATCTTAGAAAGGTCCGATTCATGACGATCCCCGATCATCCCGATAACTCCAAGGTTTGACAAATCGTGATTGTCCTGGGATATT
>Ga0075122_10001239_pt1 | contig 18451 bp, 18 predicted proteins | sample AntAceMetag02UKB_FD_69790 | JGI IMG/M metagenome (GOLD analysis project Ga0075122, IMG submission 69790) | Saline lake microbial communities from Ace Lake, Antarctica - Antarctic Ace Lake Metagenome 02UKB | ecosystem: Environmental > Aquatic > Non-marine Saline and Alkaline > Saline | place...
GGAGTTACATGCCAATGCCTATATTCTCCGTCCCAAGATTGACTCTCATCTTTATTTGCTGAATAATTTTCAAGAGTATCTTCTCCCTCAACTCGAGGTTCAACAAAATAAGAATCAGCTTCGGTCTTAGATCCCAAATCAGGCAATTTATCGGAAACATTTTGTGCTTCAACAGAATTCATATTAAATATTGAAAATATTCCTGCTGATATTCCCGCGGTTGTTCCAAGCAAAATATTTCTTAATGATTTTCTTCTTTTCATTTTATGTTATTACCAAGTAGTTACTATATATAAATGTTATTATTGAAAATAACCTTGTTAATAATAACTCTCAGTAAACTATTTTAATAAAGTTCAAATTAAAAAGATTTCTATTATCAAAGAACATCTTTTACTAAAGAAATATTTATAAAAGAGAAAATATTACACTCAATATGAGAGGAAGAAAAAGAGGATTTCTATTTGCTATTTTATTTGTAACTGTGTTAAGCATATTATCTTTCGCATCTGCAACAACTTGTAATGGGGGAACAGAAGAGTATATTTCTTGTACAGGAACTTATGAACAAACATACCCATTTTCTGGTTGTTATGGAATTTTTAGAGATTCAAATAATTTGCCCATTGGACCCTGTTCTTCAATATTTTTTGTCGAGTTTTCTTGTAATAATCATCTTGATTGTTATTGGTCAACTGACACATACACAACAACGGAAGATTGTAGTACTTTACAATATAGCCATACATGTTTAGCAGAATCAGAATGTACTTTAGATAGTGATTGTAGTTGTGATTCAGGAGATTCCGTAGCCATTTGTGAAGGAACATATTCTTTACCTGTAGCACAATGTCTGGGAGAAGTTGGTGGAAGTTTAGTTTACCCAGATGGGTATGATTGTTCAGGATTTACACAAGATAATTGTGGAACAAGTTGGGATACACATGGATGTCATTGGGGTACGGCTGCAACGAATGCAAATTGTAATACATTTACTGGACAATCAGAATCAGTTTGTGAATCTGTTGATGGTTGTACTGCCACATCAGCTTCTTGTACAAATATTTGTTCAGAAACAGATGGTGGAAATGATATCTTTAATGCTGGAACTACAACTTACAATGGAGTAGATTCTAAGGATTCTTGTTATGGGGGAAATACGGTGGTATATGAACGATATTGTGATTCAAATAATATATTACATACTTCGGGTGTAACTTGTCCAGATGGATGTTTAACAAATTCCAATAGTGAAGGTTATTGTGCTTCAAATCCAGAACCATTAACTCCAATTCTTTTACCTTGGGCAAATAATATAGGATTATATAATGCATTGCTTGGAATAGATACCGATAATGTAAATGCAGATTGTAAGTATTCAGTGAATCCAATGTCGTATGATGCAATGAGTTTTTTTACTCAAACAGGGTGGGATGAACATCAAGAATCAATAACTGACTTAACTCCAAATACAACTTATAATTATTATTTAAAATGTAGGAATGCTAATTATCCCACTAATTCCGCTTATGAAAGTGTAGGTTACTATTATGATTTTACGACACTTTTGGGATCATATTGTGGAGATGATGTGATTAATGAATTGGGGGAAGAATGTGATGGTTCTGATTTGGCTGGAGCAAGTTGTGAAGACCAATATGAGTATTTTGATGGAACATTATCCTGTTCAGATACATGTTTTTATGATTGGAATTCTTGCGGCCCCTACTATCCCGAGCCCTGTAATATTAATGGTATCTTAGAAAATACTGAAGCTTGCGATGGAAATCTTTTTATTAATAATTTAACCTGTGTGGCTTTAGGGTATGATACTGGAACTTTGACTTGTTCAAATACTTGTGAGATTGGTTTAAGTGATTGTTCTGGAGGGATATCTGGGAGTGCTTATTGGATGAATTCTTTACCAACAACTACAATTTCTCAAATATATTTTACGGCAGGAAATTCAATTAATGTTTCAATGGTTTTGGATGGTTCTGGATTAACATTAGATGGAGTGACTTTTACGGTTTACGAATCAGATGGGACAAGTTCAACTGAATTGAGTGGTGCTTCTCAAACAGCTTCAGGTTATCAAGCAGGTCAATCAAACACAGGTGCTTATCAAACAGCCACAGGTATGTATGCAGGTTTCGTAATATCTGGTGGACTTCCCGATGGAGCAATATCAGAAATTTTAACGATTAACGATGCATTGTTGGCAGCTGCGGGAGAAGAAACAAATTATGAATTCTATTTTGAAATTGAAGAAATAGCAACAGGTAATCTTTTAGCAAGTTCAATTTTAGAAGTTACTTTGGTCACAACTTCTCCTTGTGTTACTTCAACTTGTTGTGGTGGTTCTGGATATGCCCAAGATGGAAATTGTTACTCAGATTCTTCTTGTGAAACAATTTGTACAATTGTTCCGGAAGAACCAAATCCATATTGGGTGAATGCAACAGGATCTACAATAACAACTGCAACCCATACAGCGACTGGAATTACAACAGTAGGATTAGTTATAGAAGATTCTGGATTAAGTGTTGGAAATTTTGATGTTATAATAATGGAATCTGATGGTGCTTTCTTTACCGATGATCCAATTAAAACAGTTCCAGGGATTGTAGATGCAAATGGTTTATTGACAGCTTCTTGGGGAATAATTGATGATGATATAACAGCCGCAGGTTCGGAGCTAGATGGAGAATATGAATTTTATTTTAAAGTAACTGACTTGAATGCAGATTCTGCAGAAACAATTACGAGTGGAAATTTCTTGAATGCAGATTCTGCAGAAACAATTACGAGTGGAAATTTAATTACGAGTGGAAAGTTAATGGTGACCGTTATTGATTCAAATCAACCGAGTGCTTATTGGGCTGACTTAGAGGGGATTCCAATAGATGATTTTATCTATACCATAAATGAATTAAATGAAGTATATTTAGTAATAACCAACACAGGTCTTAATGAAGGAGATGAAGTAACATTAACAATTAAAGAGAAAGATTATTTCACAGGTCTTTGTGTAGGTAATGACGACCCAATTGATACTTTTACTGGAATAGTTAATAGTAATGACATGGTTTTTCATTTGTGGACAATGGAACAAACAGATTTTGAATTAGCAAATTCAGATGGTATTCTTTGTCCAGATGAAGGAGAATATTATGATTTTTATTTTGAAAGTAGTTTAGCTACTAGTGGAACATTAAACACAACAATTAATCAAGACATAAATCCCGAGAATTATTGTTCGGATATCCCAATACCTGATTGTACTAGTTATGGTTTTAATCAAACAGCATGTGAGGAAGATACTTGTGATGTTTCACAAGGTATTCCCCCCCCCAATTGTGGGATAGACAATAATTGTTATTGTCATTTTAATGAGGTTACTGGTTGTGAGAAAATATCTGCTCCAATAGGAGAACCAGGAGAACCTCCAACCGGGTGGTGTACTTATAACAGTGTATTTGATGGAAATTGTACGGCGGGAGATTATCAAGTATCATACACCTATTCAGGAACTTGGACATGGAATGATTCAAATCCAACATCAAATGATGATACTTGTAATGATACTTGGCCTTTTTCAGAAGGTGAATGTCATTATGATCCTTTACTAAGTTCAGTAGGTTGTGAGGCCACAAGTGGATCAAATATATTATTATGTCCTGCACAAATTCAATTATCTTTCTTCTCGACGTTGAATTTAATTGCAGCAGCGATTCTTTTAGTGATTGTTTACTATTTATTAACAAGAAAAAAGAAAACAAAAAAAGTTTCTAAAAAGAAAAAACATTAATATTTTTTCATGTAATAACGCCAAGGCATCATCAGAAGTTTGACATACGACACATTTCTAAAGAAACACATCGGAAGAAGAAATTTCTCTCTCTTCATATAATATATTGCTTTGCAATACATCAGAAGAAGAAATTTTATCTTAATTAATATCTAAATCTTCTTCCATATTTTTTATGATCAAACCATTCAAGTATTACTGCTAAAATTTCAACTTTATTTGGGGTGGTAATTGAATAAATCAATCTCCAAGAATTAGGCAAATCATATTTCATTAAATTATTAATTTTATATTTCAAAATATATTCTTTTGGGATCAATTTTTTAGGAATCCTAATTCCACAAAAAACATTTTTCTGAATTTCTAGAAAGGCTTTAATCAAATATTTTTTTAATTCTTTATCTTGCAATTCTTCAAATTCTTTTTCTAATTTATCATTTACAAAAACAATATCGCATTTTCTTTTCATAATTTAATCTTTTTTCTATTCATAAATTTTTTCCCAGCTTCTGGACTCCAAATATAGAGGATATTTCTTTCATTATCTACTCCAATTTTATTGATAGAAGCTAAATATTCTAAGACAATATTAAAAGTTCCCCACATCATTTTTTTAGGAAGTGAATTAAATAGGCCAGTTTTTTTATATTCTCCACTATTGTTTTCTATAAATTTTTCTACCATTAAAACAGTACCAAGTCTTGGATTTCTGGTCAATATATTTTTCACATTAAATTTCAATTCGGATTCCATGTTATCAATTGATAGTATTATCAAACAATACTATATAAATTTTTCTTTTATTTTCCATATCTTACCAATTTATTAAAAATAAGTTAAACAAATCTTTATAAAATAATTATTCCTAACTATTTTAAGAAAATGAGGTTGAAATTTTTATTAATGTTTTTATTAGTTTTTTCTTTAGCTTTTGCTACAGCAACTTTTCAATTGGGGGAACCAAATAACACAATCTCAACAGAATATGCTTTGGGGGCAAGCTTAGCAGGAACAATAAATATAAGTTTTGATTCTGAACCAATAAATTCCATAATAACAAATAATTTAGGAGATTCAATCTCTCTAGGAGGAATATTAAATAATTCATTAAACTCTGGATTTTCTTATACCTGTAATACTCCTGGTTGTTCTTCAACTTACGCACAAACAAACCCAGAAACACAAAAACAATTAATTTTAGATGCTAACCAATCAAAAACATTCGGTTTCAGGTTTTCAGGAATAATTAATTCAATAAATTCTCTAGAATTCAATGTGGCAAGTAATGCCCCTTCTTCATGTACAAATCAAGTGAAAATTGATTTACTATCTGATGGAGTTTTTGAAACAGGAAACACGGGCCAATCAATTCAAACCTGTGGGGAAAAAAATTATAGTTGTTTTGATTTGGAAGAAAATCCTTTAGAAATAACCTTAAGCCAGGTTCCATTTTGTCAAAAATTCACATTAGAAGAAGCACCAGGGTTTGAAATTGGAGCATGGATTAAAGAAACACAAGCTGGAGATAAAAGTTTATCTATGGGATTGTTTGACCTTTCTGGAAATGAATTAGAGTCTTGTGAATTATCTAAAAATATTGTAGGGTTAGGAGACGGAATTGAAGTATCTTGTAATATTGAACATTTGGTACCTGAAGTAGCAGAGTATTATATTTGCGTTGTAGAGGGAGCTGGGACAGGAACATACAAAACTAAAGGTTACACTCCTGTAGGAGAAAAATGTGGATTTAACGGCTTACCTCCACAAACACCCGGCGTAGCTTATCAAATGTTTGCTCAAAATTCAAAGTTTTCTTCAGTGAGAACAATTCAAATTGAAAACATGCTCTCGTCAGGGGAATTACTCTCAGTTAAAATGGAAAACTACATCATAGAAACTTATGGGAGTTTAGATTGCTCACAAGTTTGTTTAGTCCCATTAACAATAAATTCAAACATAAATCAAGAAATTACTTTAAACAATTTACAATTAGAATATGATCTTGTAAACTTACCCAATATTATAGAGAACAAATTTTACGACTTTAATACAGCTCCAGCAAAAATAAATTCTTCTTTTCAAAATTTATTTTTTGATCAAACAGAATTTTCAATACCCCCAACAATTGGGTATAATGAATACATTTTAGACTTAAACAATGAAGAAATATATGAAGGAAATTTTTCAGTAAGAAATATTTCAATCTCAATCTCTCCAACAAATATTCCAGTACTTTTTCCAACAAAAATAACTGCACAAGTTGAATCAGAAAATGAAATTGTAAAATACAATTGGAATTTTGGAGACAATTCAACCCAGACAACATTTACTTCAGAAGTAGAACACACTTATTCACAAGTTGGAAACTTTAATTTGATTTTAGAAGTAACAGATGAACAAGACAATGTTTTCTCAAAATTAACTTTAATAAATGTTAATACTTCAAACGAAATAATCAATTCAAAAATAACACAATTAAATTCAAAGATTTTAAATCTTGAATCACAAATGGCCCTGTTAGATGATTTTACAAGTCAAATGTTAGACAACTATATCGGATTAAATGAAACAAAAGCAGAATTAAAACAAATAGAATTAAATTATTCTTTAAATGAAAACGATACATCTTTTATACCCTCTTTAATAAATTTAAATCTTCCAAAGAGATTTATTAAAACAACAACTTCCAAAATTTCTTATTATCCATTAGAATCTTCAATAAATTTAGATATTTTAGAAGCTATTCAAGGAGAAAATTATGATAGAAACAGGCAAAGTGATTATTCAACTTCAATTCTTATTTGGTTTCAAAAAAATATTGATGCGAAAATAATGCTAACAGAAATTTTCATAGAAGAAGATGAAGGATTAGATCCTGGATTCAGAATTTTTTCTTTAGATATAACCAAAAAACAAGCTCTTTCTGAAGATCCTGATGTGGTGGTAGGAGATCTTGAAGGATTAACTTTCAAAAGCATTTATGGAAAAAATTTAACAAATGGATATGTTCATTTCAAATTAAGTAATTCAAATCATCTGGAAATATATACAACTGAAAAAATAAATTTTCAAGAATTACCTTTGTTTATTTCCCCCAGATTGAGTCAAGTTTTTGTTCCAGTTGATTTAAATATAGAACCTGCACCAAAAAATTACAAACTTTTGATAATGATAATATTAATCATACTTGTTATCGGCCTAGGAATTTTTGCATATTTCATGATTGGAAAATGGTATAAAACAAAATATGAAAACAAATTATTTCCAAATAAAAATAATTTACTAAACATGATAACTTATGTTAATAATTCAAAGAAAAAAGGAATGGCAAATAATAAAATCCGGAAAAATCTAAGTAAAGTAGGTTGGAATTCAGAACAAATAGGATATGTGATGAAAAAATATGTGGGGCGGAATACTGGGGTTCCGGGAATTAAATAAAAAATACAATTACCCTAATTCAAACATAAAAACTTTAATAAATGAAAAAATCTTAAATAAAATATGGCAATAAAATCATTCGCAGAATTATTCAAAAAATTTATATCAAATGTATTTAAGAATAAAAAAGACATAAAATTGGGTTTCTACGGTCCACCAAATGCGGGCAAAACTTCTCTAGCCAACAGAATTTGTAAAGATTTTACAGGTGAAGAAATTGGTTCAGTATCAAAAATCCCCCATGAAACAAGAAATGTTCAATTCAAAGAAAAGGTAGAGATTTCTTACAAAGGAAAATCAATGACTTTCAAAATGATTGATACACCCGGAATCACAACAAAAGTAGATTACGAAGAATTCTTAAAATATAAAGTAAAAAAGAAAGAAGCAAAGTCTCGGGCAAAAGAAGCCACACAAGGAATTATTGAGTCAATCAAATGGTTAGATGACATGGATTTAGTAGTGATTGTTTTAGATTCAACAGAAAATCCGTATAATCAAGTAAACATAACAATCATTGGAAATTTAGTTGCAAGAAAAATTCCAGTATTAATTGTTGCAAATAAGGCTGATTTAAGAAAAGCAAAAATAAAGAAAATTGAGGAAGCCTTTCCAGAATATGAAGTTATTGGAATAAGTGCAAAATATGGCAAGAATTTGGATAATTTTTATGAAGCCGTATTTAAATTATCTAAAAAAATAAAATAAAATGGCAAAAAAAATAGTGAAAAAAAAGAGTAAAACAAAAAAAATTAATGGATTTGCAATTCAATTTATGCCTTATTCAGAAATAAAAAATGCAGGATCAACAGAAAGAATAAGAAAAATTTTAGATATAGCATTCACAAATTCTATTTTAATTTTACAAGGCAGATTAAAGCCCGAAGAAGAAACTCGTTTAATTGAAGATACCATGGCAATGATTGGCCATGTAAAAAGTTTTAAGGGAATTGAACTTGCTGTAATTTCCCCCCATGAAAATCAATCACCCATAGAAAAATTTAAGTACAAAATTGCGACAAAATTAAGTGGGGCAGATCTTGGAGCAATAACAATTATTGGACCAGCAACAATTGTTCGGGAAATTAAGCAAGATCCCAGAAAGATTGAATTATTGTTAACTAAGTGATTATTTTTTAAATATGGGAGATTTCTAAATTGAATGGATTCCATTAAAGAAACTAATAAAAGACTAGACATTTCTAAAAAAATTTCTTCTTCTCTAGAAGGAATTATTAAAGGCATTCTTTTAGGGGGTTCTATGGGATTTGGACAAAATATATCTGTTAATAAAAAATCTGATATCGATATGGTGATAGTTTGCGATAAAAATAAGATTAATGAATTAAATTCTGCGATTTATTTTCAAGGAGAGATAGAAGAAGAAACCTTAAAAATGTTTAAAGAAGGAACCATAAATTTCTTTTGGGTCACAAAAATGGTAAATGATGTTGAAGTCAATTCTTTTATTTATGAAACTAAAAATTATACAAAATTTTGTCTCATGGAGGGGGGACTTAAAGGATATAAATTGGGGAGACCCCAGGAAATCCAAGAAAATTATGGGTTTGATGGAAGTTTGATTAAATTTAAAAGAAATGTTACCCCCCATAACGAGGGATTCATTTATGAAAAACCTCCGTTGGCAGGGGGGAAATTTTTTGGTGCTCCCCCAAGGGATGATTTCACAAGGGGGACATATATACTCTACCAAGAAAATAATTTTTTTGATGAGTTGAAAGAGCAAGTATGGGATGCTATAATTGAAAGATTAATTCTAGAACATGGAGCTAAACTTGATTTAAAAAAAACGAATATTTTGGAATCGGAATTTGTGTATAAAGCAAGACCTGGAAAATTGCCGGAAAAGAGAATAAGAGAAATAATAAGAGAAACTGAAGAAAGAGTATTTGCTAAATTGAAGAAATAAATTTAAATAATCAATATTCTTATTTATTCTATGCCACACCAATGTGTTAAATGTTCAAGAATAATTCCTGCAGGAAGCAGAGAACTCTTAGAAGGATGTGCTACTTGTCATTCCAAATTTTTCTTTTATGTAAGAGAAGAGCAATTAGCAAAATTACAAGACCAAATAATTGAAATTCCTGAACCAGAAAAAAAACAAATAGAAAAGGATGTAAGGGAAATTGCAGGTATCACAGATTTAGATGCCCCAGTTATCCTGGATTTCGAATCTGTTAAAGTTACAGGAGAAGGAAAGTTTGAACTTGACTTAACAAATTTATTCAACAAAAAAAGGCCCCTTGTCTATAAACTTGAAGAAGGAAAATATATGATTGATTTGGCTAGAACTCTAAAAGATAGTCTTGATGAAAAAGAAGATTAATATAATTTTTTATTTTCTTTTAATTCCCAGTTTTTGAATGGAACAAGACAATTTTTTCGATTAGTTTTAATAATTTTAAATTTTTTATCTTTCTTTTCTCCCTTAATTAAATCATAAATAAATTCATCATCAAAACCAATCTTTGCAGCATCCTTTCTTGTGCAACCAAAAGATAATTTTTGAATCTTTGCCCAACGAATAGCAGCAAAACACATGGGACAAGGTTCACAAGTAGAATAAATTTCACAATCAGATAAACCAAATCTTTTTAATTTTTTACAAGCTTTTCGAATAGCAACAATTTCCGCATGACAAGTGGGGTCATTCATTTTCAAAACTTCATTATGTCCCTGTGAAATTATTTTTCCCTTTCGAGAAATAACTGCTCCAAAAGGTCCACCATCATTAAGAGTAATTCCTTTTTGTGCCTCTTTAATTGCAATCCCCATAAATTTGGTCATATATTAAACAAATAAAAAACATTTATAATTTTAACCAATTAAGACCAAAAAAGGTTTCAACTTAGCAACCTTTAAACTTATTCCTAAATCCCCCACAACACCCACAACATCTTCAATATCTTTGTAAACGTCAGGAGATTCTTCAACTAAAGACCTCATACTGCTGGACTTAACTAAAATATTTTTTTTCTTCAATTTTTCCTTAACTTCTTCGCCAGTAAACTCTTTATATGCCCGACTTCTGCTCATTACTCTTCCAGCCCCATGAACTGTTGAACCAAAAGTCATTTCTTCTGCTTTTTTTGTTCCAACTAAAACATAGGAAGAAGTTCCCATCGAACCTGGAATTAAAACCGGTTGTCCAACTTTTCTGTAAACTTGGGGAATTTCAATTCTTCCAGGACCAAAACTACGTGTGGCTCCTTTCCTATGTACACAAATTTCCCTTTTCTTGCCCCCTACAACATGCTTTTCCACTTTAGCAATATTATGACAAACATCGTATAAAACGTTGATTTTAATGTCTTTAAAGAGGTTTACCATGGATTCCCTTACCCAATGCGTGATTAATTGTCGATTAGCAAAAGCAAAATTACTAGCACATTTCATAGCAGACAAATAATCTTGACCTAACTCGCTTTTAATTGGAGCATTAATGAGTTCTCTATCGCTGAGTTCCTCAAAGCCATATTTTTCTTCCATTTTTTTAATATAGTCTGAAGCCACCTGGTGACCAAGTCCCCTAGAACCACAATGAATCATAATTACTACCTGATCTTTTTTCAAACCAAAAGCCTTTGCAACAACTTTATCAAATAATTCTTCAACAATTAAAACATCTAAGAAATGATTTCCAGCACCAAGAGTTCCAAGTTGTCCAATACCTCTTTTAATCGCTCTTTCTGAAACCTTCAAAGGATCTCCACTTTCTAAACAACCTTCTTCTTCAACATTCAAATAATCTTCTTTTTTTCCATAACCTGCTTCAACTAAATATTTAGCTCCACCACTCAAAACACCATTCATAATTTTTTTACTCATTTGAAACGGACTTCCCCGACCAACACCAGTTGGAATTTTTCTTGATAATTCTTTTAATATTTCTTCACCCCTTCCCAAAATATCTTTTCTTTTCAAATTTGTAGTTAAAAGTCTAACTCCACAATTAATATCATACCCAACCCCCCCAGGAGAAATGATTCCTTTTTCTAAATCAAATGCAGCAACTCCCCCGATACAAAAACCATATCCTTGATGACAATCAGTAAGAGCAATAGAAGCTTCAATGATTCCTGGTAAATGAGCAACATTTTTTACTTGTTCTAAAGATTTATCATTCTTAATATTCTCAAAGATTTTTTCTGAAGCATAGATTCGTCCCGGAACATTCATCCCTTTTTCTTTAGGAATCCCATATATATTTTTACTAATTTTTACAGTTTTCATATTAATTATCCTTGAATATATTTTATAATCTTTTCTTTAATCAAACATCAAGTGTGACTTGGCAAATCCACACACCATTCTCTTTTCTAACAAACATTTCATTATATGTGATGGCTTTAATGTGAGAAAAAATTTCATAGCTCCCTTCACTGTCTCCAATTAAAACACAACTCAAAGTTTTCTCTTCTTCATCAATCTTCATCTTCTTCACATTTGAAACCAAAAATCCTTCAGAATCAAATAAAATTATTAACTCTTCTAAGAAGTTATACAATAAACTTTCTAAATCTCTGCCCTCAACTTCAATTTTTATCCCCCTATCTTCTTTAATTTCTTTTTCACAAATTGATTTAGTAGTAGCTATTGCGGCATTTGTAAAAACTTCCATAAGAGTTTTTCCATATGCTCTAAATTCTACATCTGCAGTGTGTTCTATAAATTCATATTTCATAATATATAACAAAATATTTTTAATGTCCTTGGAGAATATAATGTTTTATTTGCAGTTATTAAGTTTTGTGTTACATAAATATCTTCTTCAATATCTGTATAACCTAAACAAGTTTCTTCTTCTAAACAAATAGAAAGAATACATTCTATTTTTCCAGAACTCGTTTCATTAATGAAATCTTCTAAAACAGAAGAAAACCCAAGTTGTTCAGAATTAATTGGGAGACCTGTTTGTCCTAAAACTTCTAAACGGAGTGTTTGGTTAACTGCTATTTCCTGAAGGATTTCCTTTTCTATATCCTGCATAATAGTTTCATCATTTTTTTTAACATTGTCAGTTCCAACCGCGATTAGTAAAACACCCATAAGTAAAAGAACAGCAATAAATGCTTCAACAATTTTAATCCAACCCTTTTTATTTTTTTCAAATAAGTTTTTTGTTACCATGCCTTTATAATTAATCCCCCTATTTTTTCGTTTCCATGAATATCTAAATAATTGATATTAAAAGTTCTTGCATAAATATCTGTTTTAACTTGTTCATATCCATGAATAATTGTTCTTTCTTCACCAACAACGTAAGAATCATTATATGCAAAATGAATACTAAATTCCTCATTACGAATATCAAATTCTTCTTTCATTTCTTCATAACTATTATTAACCAGATTAATCAAATTAAGTATTCCAGTTTCAGTAAATCTTTTTTCTTCAATTATATTTTTTGGAAGAATTGAAGCGCAAGAACTTCCAGACCAAGAGGTTTGTTTTTTAAAAGAACTATTTGTCAAATAAATTTTCATAAAACCTTCTCCCCCCAGAACAGAGATAGTAGAAGAAATAGTTGAACCAATTTCAATATCATTAGAATTTTTTGCAAGAACTTGAGGATTTGAAAAATAACTTGGATCAGTTAACCCCACGCAACCAGCGGTATTATCAACATCATAAGCTCGAATAACAATAACATCTTCAAGTAATTTTTCAAAAACTTGTTTTTTAATCAATTCAATTGTTTGACCTTCATTTTTCAAAGTTATGGGTGGGCCAATAATAAAATATGTAAATATAAGAAAAGTTATAAACAGCGTAAAAGATAAAACCATTCCAACATGAGATCCCCTTTTATTTGTATTTTTAATCATTTTATGAACCAAATAAAACATTCGCAAGAGTTGAAATGATAAATGATAAAAACATCAATCCAAACGAGTGTTTAACCCCTGCTTTAATATTTCCTTCAGCAAGTTGCCCAATAACAAGACCTGTAAAAAAACCTTGAACTAAAATTAAGTAAAGGAATGAATCTGAAATTTGTTTTTGTTCAACTTCAACACTTCCTGTTCCTCCAAGGCCACCCCCTCCAAAACCAAGGCTACTTCCAACATCCCCCATTCCAGAAACCATTGGAATAATTTGAAATTGTAAAACCAAAACAATAATAATGAATACCAAGAAAATAATATATCCTTGAGAAACCAATGCAGAAATAGTGGCCATTCTTTCTTTTTTCAATTTATTAGCCATGTTAACAGCCCCCGCAACAGATTCTAAAATCTCCCCAATATCTCCCCCTGCTCTTTCTGCTTGACCGATTAAAGTTAAAGATCTTGAAATAGATTTATTATTAACATCATGTGCAAAAATTTGTAGGGCTTTATTCAGAGGAATTCCCAAAGAGATTTGATTACCCAATTTTCTAACATGTGGAGTAAGTGATCTAAATTCTTTTTTTTTCATATTAATTATACTTTTACTAATTGGTGTACCTGTCTTTACACTTTCAACCAAATTTCTTGCAAATTCCAAAAACATTTCTTCTTTTTCATTTTTAATTTTATTTTCTAAAACAATTCTAATAACAAAAGGGATAACCCCAACTAGAATTCCAATCCCTGCAAATAAAGGAAAATTAGCTTCAGCTGCAAAAAAGTATGCCAATCCAACTATTGCTAATCCCACACCTGCCCCAATAAAATCTTTATCTTTTATTTCCATATTATTATGATTTTTTTAAATGTAAAAAAGTAAGGAAAATTACATTTACAATGACTACTCCAAAGATGATTAAAAGAGCAATTAATGAAACACTGAGGCTAATTCCGAGGCCACTAATCTTCATAATCATCATTAAAAGCATTAATATCATTGGTGCTGCAATCAATAAACTAATATATATATCCATAAAAGTTTCTGCAGCTTTTGAATCTTTTTGTTGTTGAATCCTGTAATCAAATAATAATGTTTGTGAACGTTTATCAAAGAATTTGGGCAAATCCCCCCCAGAATTAATTGTTACCGCAAGACCATTTAATAATTCATTCAATCTTTTACTAGGACTATTTTTAGCAGTATTTTTTAATGCACTCACCAGGTCATAACCATACAAATTAATTTCATTAATCATTTTTGTAAATTCTTTTTCAAGAGAAGGATATTCTTTTGTTTTTGAAATAATTTCAAAAATCTTGATGGGGTTTATCATTGAACCGGAAATTGCCGCCATGTGAATTGTTGCAAAAGGAAGTTCAATATCAATTTTATTTCCTGCAGATTTTTTTTCAAGACCAGGATAAACATACATCATTAAGAAAGTTAATGTTGGAACCAAAAATAAAATCCATACGACTTTGAAAAATCTAATTCCAATTGTTTCAGTAGCTCTAGTTATAATTGGCATGGTGGCTCCAAAATTAAAAAATAAGAAAAATAAAAATAAAAATCCTGCAACAAAACATGATAAAAAAGTGGTCAATAGAATTATTGAAACATAACCAACAGGAGTAAAATTAAGATTAGATTTAATTAATGAATCTTGCATTTTTTTGAAAGATTTTTGTCCAAGAAGTTTTCTTGAGTTTTTTGAAAAAAGGTTACTAGCCATTTTTGAATAAGGAGAAGCCAAACTCGTTGTCTTTTTTTCTTTCTTTTTTTCTTCTCCTTTACTTTTTAATTGTTTTAAAGTTTCATTTTCAAGGCCAATTGGAGAAATTTGTTTTAGACTAAATTTTTTCCCCCCTAGAGTTCTAAATTTTTGCCTTTCAAATTGTTCATTATCTCTTTTAGGAATTTTTGGTTGAAGAGATTGTTTTTTTATTTTTTTTTCAATTACAAGAGGTTTTGAAAAAATTAATTTTCCGAGGGTTTTTTCAAATTCCAAATTTAATTTTTTCAAATTTTGAGTTAAAATATTAAGATGATTATTAATCATATTTTTTTCATCTTGATCAGTTAATGATTCAATTTGTATCAATAATCTTTCCATTTCTTCTAAAACTAATCTTTCATTCAAAGCAAATTTTTTTGCTTTTTCATATTGATTATCACCGGGAATCATTTGATTAATTTATTCAATTGCAATTGGATTTCAAAACAATCTTTTTTAATTTTATTAAATTCATTTACATCATTATCCTTTTTTGCTTTTTCAACTAATAATAATTTTTTTTCTAAAGATTGAATAAATTGTTTTGCCAAAATAATATCTGTTTTTTTAATTTTTCATTTACCTCTTCTTTTATTAAAATAAAGAACAAATTCACATTATTAAAGATTATGATTGAATTAAATAAATTTTTTGATTAATTAATTTGAAATTTGGCTAAAGTTTCTTTTGGTTTTTTATAATATTCGTTAATAATTTCTTGCACTTCATGAAATCTAAATATTTTTTTTTGATACAATTTATATAATAGTTCTGCTCTTCTCCTAAATTCAACATGTAAGGTATCTTTATTTATTCCATATCTTTCAGCAATTTTTTGAAATAATTTACTTTCTCTCTTAAAATAAAATCTGTCTTCACTAGAGTTCCACATAAAAGGAGTATTTGTAATGGCAATTCCTTCTTGGTCTACATTCACAATTTCAACAATTTCTCGCAATTTTCTTGTTTCTTGATTGTTTACAATAGCATGAGTCATAATACAAATACTATCTAACACATTCAATAAAGTTGGAGACAACTCAATTGGAGGTGTTTCTAATCTTTTAATTACTGTCTCAACGCTATCTGCGTGAAGAGTGGCAATAGATGAATGTCCTGACGCCATACCCTGGAAAAGCACAGAGGCCTCTTTACCACGAACCTCCCCCACAATAACATAATCTGGGTTTTGTCTAAAAGAAGCTTTCAATAGAGAATATAAATCAATTTCTCCGAGTCCACTAATTCCCGTAGCTGAACGTGAAACACTAGGTAACCAATTTTCTCTGGGGAGGTTCAATTCTCGAGTATCTTCAATACTTACTACTCGGGCTTCTGGAGGAATAAAAAAAGCCAAGGCATTAAGTAATGTGGTCTTACCTGAAGCAGTTCCCCCAACCAATAATAAATTCATTTTATATTCTACAAGTAACCATAAATAAGCAAGCATTTCTGGACTCATTGTATTAAATCCAATAAGTTGTGGTGGTGTCCAAGGTGTTTTTGTAAATTTACGAATTGTAAAAGTGGGCCCTTTACTTGTAATATCTTTAGTATAAGTTGCGTTAACTCTTGATCCATCTGGAAGAGAACCATCTAAAATAGGTTTTGCATAGGAAATATATTTTCCACATCTTTGAGCTAATTTTTCAACAAAACTTTCTAGCTTATCATTGTCCCTAAAAATTAAATTTGTTTTAATATTCCTAAAAACCCTATGAACTAAATAAATTGGTGAATTAGCACCATTACATTCAATATCTTCTACAAAATAATCTCGGAGTAAAGGTTCAGTCTCATTAAAACCAATAAAATCTCGACATAAGTAATAATATATTTTTTTATAAGTTTCATAAGATAATTCTAATCCCAATTCAATTGAAAGTAATTTTAATCTTTTATCAATATATTCAAAGAGAGTATCACGATCACCTCCAATGATTTCTTCAAAATTAATCATACTACGTAATGCAGAAACAAGCTGATCTTTATACAACAATTCATTTTTATCTAAAATTGGTTCTTCTATTTCATACATCACCTCATATTCTTTTTCATTCCAATAAATATGAACATATGCAAAAGGTGCAATTAAACAATATCTCACATTAATTTTTGTTTTATCTTTTACTTTTTTTATTGGAGGAATTTTAGGTGTAAAGTCAAGAGCAACCTGTGGATAATCCAAAATACCCAATTTTCTTTTTGACATTATGATAATTCAAAATCAATATTATCATTGATTGTTCCCCCATTGTTTGTTATAAATAAAAAATATGGTGTTGAAGCTTTAAAAATTTCTTTAGTTTCTTCTTTTAAAGAATAAGTCAAATTATATTTGGGGCTAAATTGTTGTTTAATGGTTATTTCATAAATTTTTCCCTTCTCTTCGGTTGTTATGTTTAAATTTCCTTCTTGATATTCTTGCCCTGGCTGACTATACATATATGAACTTTCCAAATAAAATATCAAGGTATCATTTTCAGAATCAATTTTAAATTCACCTTTTTTCAAATTAATCTCTAGCTTTCTTTTATTTCCAATTCCTTTTTCACCAACTTCTTTGATAACAGAATCAATCTCTTTAATCATTTTTATTGATTGTTGAATAACTGCTTGGTCTTGCATTTCTTCGATTTTTGGTTTTGCAAAAGCCAAAACTAAACCAATCATAACAAGAGCAACTAATGTATAAGTTACTGTTTCAATCCAAACTTGTCCTCTTTTTTTCATTTTATTATAAAAATAAATCTTTTATCCCTCAAACATAATGAAATAAATACAATTTAAATAGTTAATGATAAATTGTTTTTGAAAAACCTTCTCTGAAAAAGATTATTCCAAAAACAATTTCCAAAAGGAAATAGAATTAAGGTGGATGCTAAAATCCTATAAAAAAATTTTGACTAAAATTTTCAACAAGGGTAAACACTTTCGACAAAATCACTTACACCACATTGCTTTTTACCTGATTGTACAGAAATAATTATTTGTTCTGGAATTTGATTTATTCCAGATAAAACATACGTTTTCCCACCTTCTTTTGAAGGAAGTGAAATATTGAGATATTCTGCAAGATATTCTCGAACATTTTCAACTAGGCTAGATTCATTCAAAATTCTAAAAACAGTTGAACTAGTTCCTAAGGAAACACTAACGAGAACGCTTGTCATCTCAGCATCACCACGATTTATAGAAATCAAGGTTTTATTAGAAGATGTATTATAACATGTCCAGTCATTATTTAATTCAATTTGATCAAGAACATCTAAACAAGAACTAGCACCTTCAAGTTTATTTTCAACAAAAGAATTAACAATGCCCCAAACAATAGCAATGGCAGCGACGGAAAGCAAAATTAATAAAACTGTAGTAACAACCTGAGAAAGCCCTTTAGTATTTTCCATTTTAATTTCCTATGTATAACTCGACCCCATGTCTTTCATCACAAGTATATGTTCTTTCTCCACTTTCTGTTCTTCCAAGTAAAACTGGGATAAGAAGTATTGTATCTGCTTGAGCAAGTTCCCCAGAATATGTTCCCCCTTGATTTAATCCTAATTCTG
>Ga0075122_10001242_pt1 | contig 18423 bp, 15 predicted proteins | sample AntAceMetag02UKB_FD_69790 | JGI IMG/M metagenome (GOLD analysis project Ga0075122, IMG submission 69790) | Saline lake microbial communities from Ace Lake, Antarctica - Antarctic Ace Lake Metagenome 02UKB | ecosystem: Environmental > Aquatic > Non-marine Saline and Alkaline > Saline | place...
CCCAGTATATTTTGATCGTACCGTCATCTTCCGGTACAGCCCCACAGGTGAAGACGACATTGGGGACATATCCTGTTATCTCCCAAGGGTCCTCAGGCTGCAGGATCCATTGATCGGAAACGCCGATGATCTTGGCCGGATCGTTGAGATCATGCAGGGCAACGCCAAGCCGATATACCGTTCCGGACATCGTCTTAAAAACGCCATGGTAAATATGAAGCCAACCTTTGGTAGTTTTAACCGGCGGGGCACCGGGACCGATCTTCATTTCATCCCAATGGTAAGTCACCGGTTTCATGATCACCCGGGAATCGCCCCAGTGAATCAGATCAGGTGAGTAAGAGATCCAGATAGACCAGGGAGAAATTTCAGAATGGGGTCGGTCCAGGCGCACAAATCGATCATTGAATTTTTCAGGAAAAACAACCACATTTCGAAGATCTGCCTGGGTAATCAATGCAATACGTTCCACTTTATCAAAATCTTCGGTTTGTGCGAGAGCGATCCGCACACCGTGTCTGGAATAGGCACTGTAGGTCAGAAGAAACCGGTTTTCAAACGGGTTAATACGGAGATCCTCCACCCCGAATTCTTCATATTCGTCGAAGGTGCTGTCCGTTGCCGGTGTGAGAAATGGCTTGGGGTGAACCTTAAAGGAAAACCCGTCTTTGCTGTCTGCCCTGCCGATGATGGAGCGTCCGTTACGCAAATGAGATCTGAATAACATGATGTAGCGGCCGTTGAATTTGACAACACCTGCATTGTGAACTGTCGCCACCGGATATGGCACATCATCCCGGGTAAGAATGGGATTTTTTTTATAACGCTTTACAGGCATATGTTTTTCTTTCATTTCAGACCCTCCCGAAATCATCTTCCAGACGTTCAATATCATCTTCACCAAAATACTCACCGGTTTGGACTTCAATAAAGGCCAGGTCCTCCGATCCGTTGTTTCTAACTCTATGGAGGGATTTTCGTGGAATATCAATTGAATTTCCCGTGGTAAGTGCCATGTCATTGTTGTCAACTGTCACTGTTGCTTCACCGTTCAGAATGTACCAGTGTTCATCCCTTTGCTGGTGACGCTGCAAACTCAACCGTTTTCCGGGATATACGACGATTTTTTTGCATTTATAAGTGTCTTCATCAGAAAACACCTGGTAATACCCCCATGGCCGGCGGTTTTCAAGGTGTGTCTTTTCAAGCACCGCCTCATAAACAGCTATGTACTTTTCCACCATATGGTCGATGGTAAAACGATCTTCCACCATTTTTCGACAGGTTGCCCGGTCAATCTCTTTAATACGTCCGACCGCTTTGATTGCCTCGTCGATATTGGACACCAGGAATCCGTTTTTGCCGTCCTGGATCAGTTCGGGCATGCTACCCCGATTAATCGCGATAACCGGGGTGCCACAGCTCATTGATTCAATGACAGAGAGGCCGAACGGTTCGTCGAAATTAATGGGATGAAGCAGAGCCGCGGCTTTGCCCAGAAGATTATTTCGTTTTTCGGGATCCGCACTGCCTACATAGGTGACATTCTGATCATCGATGAACGGTTTTACATATTGATTGAAATAGTCCTGATCCTGGATGATACCCGCCATTATCAGTTTGCACCGACTACCCCGCGCAATTTCAATCGCCTCCTTCGCACCCTTGTCGGGGTGAAATCTGCCAAAAAACAATAAATAGTCATCGGGATCGGGCTGAAAGTCGAACTGCTCGATATCAATGCCATGATGGATCGTTTTAAGATAGTCAAGATCCGGTGAACGGTCAGCATCACTGATGGAAACGTAAAACACTTTTTTGTTGTACTTTCTATAAACTGGTAGAATCCCTGGCGAAGAAAATCCGTGAATGGTGGTTACAACAGGCGTCGTGATCAGGCTGGTATAGGTCAGGGGCAGGAAATCAAAATGGTTGTGGATAATGTCATACGTTTCAGCATGTTCAAACAGCTCAGAAATGTGCATGCATTCCCAGACTTTTGGGATGATAGAACTATCTTCTTCATATCCCTGTGGGCATACGGCGCGAAGTGTGGCGCGTGTCTGTGAATCGCCGGTCGCAAACAGGGTGACTTCATGACCGCGTGCCACTAGTCCTTCGGTTAAAAGGGATGCTATATTTTCCCAAGGTCCGTAGTGACGTGGTGGTGTTCTCCAGGCAATGGGCGAGAGCATGGCAATACGCATGGTTGATCCTTTCGTTAATTAATTTCAGGTGTCAAGATCTGGTCCGTATATAACTTTTGTAATGTCATTAGTGAAAGCAACCAGGCCAGGGAGGACTCAGCGCCTTCATTCTGGTTGATTCCATCAGCCATCAAACCATCTCTACAGCCTCCGGTTTTAGGATCATAGAGTGGCATATTCAGGTCATTGTTTCCAAGAAACCAGTTAAAACACATGACTGCACTGTCAACCCAAGTTTTATCCTGTGTGATATTGAAGGCTTCAATACATGCCTCTATCATTGCATTTGCTTCTATAGGCTGTTGGTCGAACCGGGCCTTGGACCTGCCTTTTTCAAACCAGCCATGATTACCGATGGGAGCAAAGTGGCCTGTTTCGGTCTGGATGGATAGTAACCATTTAAGTGCTTTAAGTCCCATATCGATCATGCCGTTATGCTGCATCCATTGACCGGATAACAGCAAGGCATGAGGCAGTTTGCCGTTAGCATAGCTCAGGCTGTCTTCGATCCAGGGCCAGTCGGCTTTTGCATTGTCTTTAAACTGATTGTAAAGCCGATCAGCAAGAACCCCCCTGAATCTGCGCACATCGGTATCACCGGAAAATGTGTAAAGGTATGCATGGATGCCCACCAGGCTGAATGCGATGGCGCGTGGGGAGCGAAGACTCTCGGTTGCACCCAGTGCCTTCTTAAAAAGGGTTGTGCTCAAGGCAAGGTATCCGGGGTCGCTAAAATATGACACCGCTTTACCGAGGCACCAAAGTGCTCTGCCATGAGAGTCTTCGGACCCGACTTCGTCCATCCACTTTCGGGAATACGTCATGAAATTGTGAAAGCGACCTTTTTTTTCATTGTAAGCGTACAGAAGAAATCCAAGATAATGTCCACTGAGGTGGTCAAGGCCAAAGCCGTTTGTCAGCATATATTTCTGACCCATTGCAGCTACCAGAAGAGCCCTGGCATTATCATCCGTGCAGTAGCCATGGGTACGATCAGGAATCGTATAATTGGCGTGCTGTAAAATACCGGTATCATCCGTCAAGGTATTCAAATGATCCAACTTGATTTCCGGGAGCTCAAAATTTGTGATAGCTTTAATGGTTTCAACATACGAGTACCGGGGGCGTGGGTTTCGGGCGCGACTTTTTCGGGCTTCACTGAAAACCTGGAGGTATTTACGGGACACCTCCTTCCAAATAGCTTTTCTGCTGTAATTATAGGCTTTTTTTCGTGTGGCATGCCTTTCGACATCATTGCCCAACAACTTAATAATTTGTTCTGCCAAGGCCTCGGGGTCAGAGAAGGGTACGATTCGACCTCGACCTTCAGCCAGCATTTCGGTGGCATACCAGTAAGGCGTCGAAATGACAGCTTTACCTGTGCCCATGGCATAAGCAAGTGTTCCTGAAGTGATCTGGGCTTCTTCCAGATAAGGAGTTACGTAAATATCGGCAATTCCAAGGAACTCGCAGAGCTCCCTTAACTCGACAAAACGATTTTGAAAAATGACATGTTCGCCGATATTAAGTTTAGTCACAAGCTGTTGCAGCATGATACGGTAAGCATCGCCATGGGATTTGAGAATCTGTGGATGTGTTGCCCCCAGGACAATATAGACCACTTCCGGATGTTTTTGAATAACCTGTGGAAGCGCATTCAATACGTTCTCGATACCTTTATTTGGAGAAAGCAGACCAAATGTAAGTAAAACCTTTTTACCTTCCACGCCGAATTTGTCCTTGTTAAAACTTGAATCAATAAATGGCGTGTCCGGAATGCCGTGATGGATAAACGCTATTTTTTCTTCAGGTACCGCATAAATATCTTTAAGGAATTCGGCTGCTTTGTGGCTCATCACCACCAGTTTGTCTGACAGATCAGACAGTTTGCTCATGACCTCTCGGTATTCAACTGAAGGATCTTTGATAACGGTGTGTAGTGTTGTCACAACCGGCATACGCAAACTACCCAGTAGTTTTAACAGATGGCTGCCGGCAGGACCTCCGAAGATTCCATACTCATGCTGCAGACAAACAACATCTGTCTGACTGATATTAAGAAACTCGGCTGCGATATTATAGTCTGTCAGTTTGTTCTGGTTGATTTCAAAACGAACTTTCTCTGGATATGGGTAACCCTCAGGTTTATCATTCATGGCAGTCGCCCAGAAATTGATTTCCGGAGCTTCGGCAGTTAATGCTTCCACCAGATCAGTTGTGAAAGTCGCGATACCGCACTGGCGTGGCAGATAGTTGCCGATTACGGTGACTGCATTTATTCCCTCATAATATTTAATAGCAGAAGCCATAACCTTTACCTTTTTGATTCATCAATGATTAGTAGCTGAAACGAGCGGGTTTTTGACATCTGGAACTAACTATTTTTTACTGAGCAATTCGTTCTTTCCGGGACCATTTTTCTTTTCTTTTTTCGCTATTCGTTTTTCCTTCAATTTGTTCTGTGTATTCTTTTTCTGATCGTCGCGTTTATCCTTGTCTTTACGTCCTTTATCACCCATATTGTTTCCCCTTTTGTAAAAATAATTCAACAACACCCTATGCTGGTTTTTTACCTTCTTGGTTCTCTATAAATGAGGTAATAAACCACGATTGAATAGTGGCAGCCATCATTTTGGTCTGTTTAATAGCCTCAAACCCATTTATCTCTGCCGGCTAATTCACAGCAGTCTTCCAAGGTTTGTTATGACGGCCTGAGTGGAAAAACTGTCTTTCCCAGATTGTTTTACTTCTGTCATCTACTTTCATTGATTTCTCACAGAGTCGACAACCTCCATCCCCTCTGTCTTCGAAACCGAATAATAATTAATTTTCATGGGCCTGCATAAAAGTGATTTTGATCCAAGCAGTATGCCAAATAGATGTGAGCTAATATGGATATTCAGATCATCACGTGTTTGCCATTTCTCCAGCATGCTGAAACAGTTAGTGTCTTTAAAATCGCAAAAAAGCGCGTTGTACAAACAACTCGTTTCCTTCCCCGCCAGTTCCATCATGGAGGGAAGCATTTGAGTGAATTCCAGGAGTGTTTCCGTCAATACGTTTAGTACCTTCCTGACAATGATTGTAAAAATTAACCTCCCTGAAAGATGAAAATCTCAAAGGGAAATTTGTACTTGTATATATTGTCATCTGCCCAAACAGATCATTGCTGCAGAATTGAAAAAATGAATTAGTCCGTCCCTTCATTCTTCAATTATTAAGCCAATTGACAGTTGAAGCTGAATATTCTTCTTAATCTATTGAATTATTGTTTGATTTAGATTCTGTGTGATAGGCCCAGTCATCTGATGGCCGAAGGGAATAACGATCAAATATAACGAGTGGCAGTATTTGACTGAATTATTGGGCTGTTTGATTCTCGAAAAACCCGTAGATATAATACTTCTAAATCTTTAATCTAGGGACATCTGTTGCAGACCCACCATTTATTGCGAGACTTAGAGTATTTATACCCTGTTGCTTTTGGGTGGGCCATTATTCCGGACTCACAGGACTTGCGGAAGTGGACATTAAGAAAACCTTCTCAGGATTCGAAGTAACGATAATAGTCGTTAAAAGAACAGTCAGACAGCTGATGGAAGGATATATGCCTTTGTGTGGAAAAATAGCTTTTGATTCTATCCCTGACTTGCAGAAACCCGCATCCCGAACTAATCCAAATGGTTTTATTCCTATCCACGCAACAGCAGCCGATAAAAACAAAAAGTATTTCCGAAATATCATACCCCTACAGGACGATGAGCTTTATTCACTACGAACTTTTAAATTCTTTAAAGACTTCAACTTTAATCTTGGTGCTTTTAAGAACTGCAGCTTCCAGAATCGATTAATTCGGAATCGCTAGTTCCGATTCTGAATTTCCTCAACAAAACCCCAAAATATAGAGTGGTTGTTAAAGATTCGATACAACTTCTGGCTCGTTCACTGATGAACTTTCTTCTGTGACAATATCTCAGTAGACCTGTTTTCGGAAATTTAGATTCCGATTGTACTTAGGCCATCCTTTTATAAGGGCCGGTTAAACAGGGATTACAGCTTGGCACAGTTAATGAAATTAACAAATTGTAAGAAAGTAGACAGACTGCTCACCTTTTATAAACTGATGTCAATTTTTAGAAATAGAGCCAAGTGGAGTTTCATCTTCCAGGGTTAGATAGAGATATCAGCGATCCAATCGTGCATGTGTAGAAATAAGGGGGACTATCACTAGCCTTGGCACAAACGAAAGCTATTACAACTGTATTATGAACAGCAATAGCTAGTTTTCAAGCGCGGGCGATTTCCTTGCCGGATCCTGAAACCGGGGGATAAAGACCGATTATGTATTTTTAATGAAAGATCGTCACGGTTCGTGGCGGGTATTTACTTAAATTCTAATTAAATACGGAGGCATTATGTTTAGTAGATTATCAAGTGCGTTGGATGTGGCAATCCAGGAAGCTGTGGATCAAGCGAGGGGTACAAACTATTTTCAAGCAAGTACAACCGGACGTGGAGTTTTTCCTTTCGTTAATTTGTTTGAGAAAGAAGGGGATCTGGTGTTGATAACCGAATTGCCGGGAATTAAAAAAGAGGAATTGACATTGGAAGTAAGAGAAGGCGTTCTGCGTCTGGCCGGAGCACGTAATATTGATTATGACAAAGATTGCAGTTGCCATCGTCTTGAACGTAAGGGATTTAAATTTGATCGTTCACTGAAACTACCCTTCCGGTTAGAAGGGAATAAGGTCCAGGCAGACTATAAAAATGGTTTGTTAACGGTGGTCTTGCCAAGAGCCGAATCAGATAAACCCAAACAAATCGCTATCAAATGATTTAAATGAATAAGGAGAATATGATGGTTGAGAAAAACGAAGTAAAAAAAACCGATGCTCAAGTTCTGAAAAAGCGGGAGCACAAAGAAGAACACACCGTCGCAGGACGTTATTTTGTTCCACAAACCGATATTGTGGAAAATATAAAAAATCTGATTGTAACGATGGATATGCCTGGAGTGAAGAAAGAGGATGTACGAGTTCGATTGGAGAATAACGTGCTCGAAGTGGAAGGCCGGATTGACCATTCAATCTATGAAAAACTCAATCCTGCCTATTCTGAATATAACATTGGGAACTATACACGAAGGTTCACAGTCTCCCATGCGATAGATACCAGCAATATAGAAGCTGTTCTTAAGGATGGGTCTTTAACGCTCACATTGCTCAAAGCACCTGAAGCGGAACCAAAGGAAATAAGTATTAAATAGCATGTTCGGTAGAAACGTACCTTCGTTATACCGGCGTTTCTACCGAAATAAAGAAATTGAAATTGCAGTGTATGAAACTTGATACAGAAGTTGGTAGGTATGGATTTTAAATTCACAGATATTAATGTCAATGTGTGAAATATGAACCCTATGCAAGGAATTATGGCTTTCGATCCTTATGCGGTTTTGAAAATATCTAAAACCGCGACTCAGGGTGATATCAAAAATGCCTATCGAAAGTTGGCCAAAAAATATCATCCTGATCTAAATCCAGGTAATTCGAAGGTGGCAAAGAAGTTTGTAGAGATTAACAAAGCAAAATATTTACTGGAAACCCCAGAAAAAAGAGAAAAGTTTGATCGAGGTGAATTTGAGCGAGCTGAAGGCTCTCCCTTTGAGAGTGGAACACAAACGCCGTTTTATCATGAGACTCAAAAGGGAGGAGGGCGTTATACTTTTTCCTTTGAGGAAACAGGAAACGATATCTTTGAATCCTTGTTTAAAAATTATAAAACCGGCGAGAACCGAGAATTTAATGCTTCTGGTGGAGATCAATATTACCGAATGGAGGTAGAGTTTAAGGATACTATTTTAGGCGCTGCACGTGAAATAACCTTTCCTCCTAATAAAAAGTTTAAAGTTAAAATTCCAGCAGGGATTGAAAGCGGCAAAAAACTGAGGTTTGCTGGAGAGGGTTCTCCAGGTTTGGGCAAAGGAAATGCCGGAGATTCTTATATTGAAATTCAAGTTAAACCCTCTCCTGTTTTTAGGCGTGTCGGTGATGATCTGGAAATGGAACTTGCTATTTCCCTTAGCGAAGCTGTACTGGGAGGAGATGTGGAGATACTGAGCCTTGAAAAACCAATCAAACTCAAGGTTCCGCCAGGTGCAAATACAGGACAACGTCTACGTGTGAAAAGTAAGGGTGTGATGGATCCTGCTTTAAAGACCCGTGGGAACTTGATTGTTATTCTCAAAGTGGTTTTGCCTCTAAAGATCGATCCAGAATTGAAAGAGATGATTCAACAGTGGAGTCAAAATCATATCTATAATCCTCGAGAAGAATTTAAAGGATGAAACGATTTGCTATGGCCAAAGAACAGTACTTCAAAATCACTGAAGTGGTCGAGTATTTTTCTATAAAAAAAACGTTAATAATTCAAAGTATTGAACAGAAATGGATCGATCCAGCGGACCCCGAAACTCAAAAACTGGACCGAGAGGATATCGCTAGAATTAATTTAATTCAAGAACTTCAGGATGATATGGGGGTTAATGATGAAGCAGTCCCTATCATCCTTCACCTTGTGGATCAAATAAACTACCTGCGGCTGAAAATGGAAACCCAAAAAGCAAACGTTAAAATTAAGAATGATTTCAAACCTTAAATCAGTCAAGAAAGATAGCTTTAATCGTCAAAAGAGAACCCCTGTTTAAGATTTTGAATTTTGACAATGCTTAATTTGCGGCCGAGATGCTGGATTTCTGCAATCAATGCTGTTGAAGCCACACTGTAAAAGCAATTCACAAAACTAAAGGTGATAAAAACCAGCTATGCCAGCAGACACAAATAACAATTGGGAGAACAGGCTTGTTCCCATCGAAACCGTTTTTAACAAAATCGATCCAGGGATGACCATATTTCTGAGTACGGGGGTCGCGGAACCCAGAACCCTTGTCAAGAACCTGATCCATTCGGATCGGGGTAACCTGACGGATCTGGAATTGATTCAAGCCTTCAGTCTCGGGGAGGCAATTTCTGTCAAGGAGATCGATTCTCGGAAGTATCGCTTGAAAACCTTTTTCCAGGGCTGGATCGCTGACGAGGCCATCACCACCGGATATGTTGATCTCATTCCTGCCTTTTTTTCTCAAATTCCACAATTGATCGGTTCCGGGCAAATATCGGTTGATGCGGCATTTATTCAGATAACCCCGCCCAACGCCGCCGGATATTGCAGTTTTGGCATTGCCATGGATGCAGCTCGACAGGCAATGCAGAAAGCGTCACTGGTTGTGGGGGAGATTAACGAGCATATTCCTCACACATATGGAGATACCTTTGTCCATATGTCCGAATTCGATTATCTGGTAAAATCAGAGGATGCGCCTATCTATTTCGATCGCTGGCCGAAAGATGATACTTGCCATCAAATTGCCGAGTACCTGGCATCGGTTATCGAAAATGGCAGTTGCCTGTCCTATTCCATCGGTCCCATTTTTGAAGCGTTAAGCGAAACACTAAAAAACAAAAAGCACCTGGGAATTCACACCCCATTTTTTACCGATGCGTTGATGGATCTGGCTGAAAATGGTGCTGTAACCAATCGGCACAAGGCCATATTTCAGGGAAAATCGTTGACATCTTATGCTTTGGGGACACCCGCCTTGATGAAATGGTTAGACAACAATCCCCTGGTTGAGTTTCAAAGTACAGAGAAAGTGTTGAACCCGATGACCATGGGCCTGAATCCCAATTTCATCGTTATTGTCCCCAGCCGGAAAGTAGATTTTTACGGAAAGATCGCCTTGTTGTCGGGACGGGCCAATGTGGGTGCCTCAATCGGTGAAGTCAGTAATCTGGCTACCGGTGCCCGAGTCTCCCGAGGCGGGTTTACGGCTTTTACCCTACCCAGCCGCAACCTGAAAGGTGAAAGCAATGTACTGGCCTCAGTGGACCGATATGACGAGCAGTTTACTATCGATGAGATGGTGGATCTGGTGGTGACAGAATACGGCGTAGCCAATCTCCATGGTAGGACCATGCGGGAACGTACCCAGGCACTTATCGAAATCGCTCATCCCGATGATCGTAAGCTGCTAGTGGAACAGGCTAAAGAGAGACGGATTCTTTACCAGGACCAAATATTTTTAGAGGAGTCCACACATCTGTATCAATCCAATATTGCTGAGCAACATACGTTCAAAGATGAACTGATGGTCAGGTTTCGGGCCATTCGACCATCGGACGAAGATCAGATGCGGCGGCTGTTTTACCGTTTCTCCGATGAGTCGGTCTACTGTCGTTATTTCACCCATATAAAGGCCATGCCCCACGCCAAGATGCAGCAGTATGTCAACGTGGATTATGGAGAGACGCTTTCCATAGTAGGATTGATCGGGCCACCTGGAAACGGACATCTCATCGCTGAAGCCAGATATGTTAAGTATAAAGACCGACCCATGGCCGACATCGCCTTTGTGGTCGACGAAAAATACAACGGGTTGGGAATTGCCACCTACCTGAACCGTCTGCTGATTAGACTGGCCAGAGAAAGGGGGTTACAAGGCTTTACCGCCAATGTACTGGCCAGCAATATCCCCATGATGAAGGTGTTTGAAAAAGAGGGGAAAGTTAAAGCCAAACTGGAATATGGTGCATACGAGCTGGAGATCCTTTTCAATGGATCGTGATTGGAACAGCACCGACAAAACATATGAGACAATATCTATCAACAAAACGTTGATATAAGGGAATGTGATACCGATCTTTTCCCTTGTTTCACCACTAACAGAAGGAGAGCTATGAGACAATTCAACACCATCCTGGCAGCCATTGATTTTTCGACTTATTCCAAGGCAGTTGCCAGACACTCCATGGACCTGGCACGGGAACTCGGATCCAATGTGATTTTTTTAAATGTTATCAACCAGCATGATATCAACATCATTCGATTTACCTTGAAGAATTTCGTGGAAGGTCTGGATGTCGACTTTGCGGCGAATGAGTACATCGATACCATCAAGAATGAGAGGAACGAAAAAATGGAGGACCTTGTTCATTCTGTGAATACTGAAGAGTTGCCTTACGAGGTTGTGGTGTATACAGGAATACCATATCAAGGGTTATTGAAGGCCATTCCCGAATTCAATGTCGATCTGGTTGTAATAGGTGCCAAAGGAAAGTCCGATGCAAAAGATGCGTCAACAGGCTCCACCGCCTGGAAATTGTTTCGACGCTGCCCGATCCCGCTGGTGACAGTTCGTGAGTATAAACCTTAATCGATACCGGATTAGAAACTGGTTTCTTAGAACTGAATGGTGCAGTGGAATCAAAAACACACTCAACAGCTGGAATGACCCAATCAACAAATAGGTCCTGTTTCACGTTCCTGACAGTCGATTCTAGTTTTCGGAAAAGGCTATCATGATCGTTTTCGTCTGGATTGACATCGCGTTCCGTATGACACAATCTGCCATGTTTTCCAGCCTCAATCTGGCTTTTTCAGTGTCAGCCGCTTGCGGTTGTAGATAGAGGCGCAAAAAAAACAATCAAAAGGCGCTCAAGGTCTTGTCCATACGGAATGACTCATGAGTAACCCTGTAATCTGATCTGGTTCGTAAAGAAGATCTGAGATCTGGTTTTCACTTAATGATTCATCAATTACATTATCGCAGGCTGGCATCTCAATTGAGAAAGCAAGATTCTGGCATAGGTTTCTCTTCCATCCATAATTGACACTACGCCTGAGTAATTCAAGCGTGTTTTTGCTGGACCACATCAATTTAGACTGACAAGGCTTCTTGTATTGTTTCCCTTATCAATAAAACCACCATATTTGCTAGAATATGGAATATTTCTAACAGCTTTCAAATGTTCTATAAGTTACAGTGCATTTGAAAAATTGATTTTTAAATAATAAAACCAAAATCTGAGGTAAAAAGTGTATGTATTTCAACGTGCCATTTTAACCCATGGTGGATCAGCCTCTAATCCGAAAAATTCTGATGGGCCCATGTCTGCAGCCAAAATCGGAATAGACTTAATGAGAGATGGTCAATCAGCTTTAAAAGCCGTGGTCCAAGGAGTAAGATATTTGGAAGATGATCCTCGGTTTAATGCCGGGTCAGGTTCACTACTCCGGGTTGATGGATGCACTATTCAGATGGATGCATCATGCATGATGAGTAACGGGAAATTTGGAGCTGTTGCCTGTGTTGAAGGAATTCAAAACCCTGTCGATTTGGCCCACGGAGTATTGCTTCATTCGCCCCATATTCTTATAGCAGGCGAAGGTGCCCAGATTTTTGCGAAGGAACAAGATATTCGCCTGATACCCTTAAAACAATCTGGCGGTAAAAACAAACAAACGAATGACAAGCCTCCTGCCTGCGATACAGTGGGAGCAGTAGCCTTTGACGGGACGACGTTTGCTGCCGCCCTGAGTACCGGCGGTCTGGCAAAAGCAGCCATTGGACGAGTTGGAGACGTACCGCTTCCCGGGTGTGGACTTTTCTGTGGCCCTATCGGAGCTGTTGCCTGCACTGGAGATGGTGAATTCATCGCCCTTAAAATTCTGGCCAGAGAGGTCTATGGTTGGCTGGAAGAAAATATGAGTCCAAGTGAGGCCGCAAAAAAAGCGATCGCTCTGTTTGACGACACTGTAGACATAGGGCTCATTGTTATCAACAAAACTGGATTTGCTTCAAATTCCCGAAACGAAATGGCATGGGCACACCTTACGGAGAATAAATGATAATGGAATCAAAACCTTTTTTTCGAGGACGATTGATTGCAATCGGAGGTGGAGAAGATAAGGCTGAGGAATTAATTGTACTTAATCGAGTTGTTGAAGAAGTTGGTAAAACCGATTTCAAGGTTGGTGTGATTACCACTGCTAGTGAACATCCAGAAATACGAGGTAAAGAATACCACAAAGTATTCACTTCACTTGGTGCATCCGGAATAGAAATAATGAACATCAAAACAAGGGCGGAAGCAAATAACAAAACATTCATTAAAAAGCTAGAAGATACTGATTTAATATTTATTGGGGGTGGTGACCAATTGCGATTAACAACCATTCTAGGAGGGTCAAAAGTACTTCAAGCAATTCAAAGTCAGCTTGAAATTGGAGCCCTTATTGTTGGTACCAGTGCTGGAGCAGCTGTATTCTCAGATACTATGATTTATGAAGGAAAAAGTGGTGAGGGGTTATTCAAAGGTAGTGTTCTTACAACTGCGGGTTTTGGGTTCGTTGATAACATCATTTTTGATACTCATTTCATGCAACGAGGGCGCATAGGACGCCTTATTCAGATTGTTACGACAAATCCATCTTGTTTTGGGATTGGTATTGGTGAAGATTCCGGTGTTGTGGTTCAGGGGGATGGAACTATTGAGGCTATTGGTTCAGGCCAGGTTATTATTATCGACGGCAGGGATATCGTTCATTCCAATATCTTGAAAATTGAACCAGGTGAACCTATCGCCGTAGAAAATGTTCGTATTCATTCTTTAGTCAATGGATATGGATACAATTTTAAAAAAAGACAGTTCTTAATCCCATCGGTACCTGAAGCAGGAGAACACTCATGATCGAAATAAAAGAGTTAAGAGCATTAAATGGCCCCAATCGACACTCCCGACATTCGGTTATATTTATGGTCCTGGATATCAAGGGTTATGAGAGTCGGCCTTCAGATATGATCACAGGTTTTTCGGATCGGTTGGTTACACTTATTCCAACCCTGAAAGAGCATGGATGCTCAATTGGTAAACCTGGCGGTTTTATCCAAAGGCTTAAAAATGGAACTTGGGCTGGTCACATTATTGAGCACATAGCCATTGAGCTTCAATGCCTGGCTGAAATGAAAGTCGGATACGGGAAAACACTGGATACTTCGGAAAAAGGAATTTACATTGTCGCTTTCCGTTACCTTGTCGAATCTGCTGGGTTGAAAGCAGCGAAAGAGGCCGTATCCCTCTTCGAGGCTGTAGCTGAGGGAAAGAGCTTTGATATCAGTCAAGTTGTTTTCGATCTCAAGGTTTTGCGTGAAGATGACATGTTGGGGCCAACTACTTGGAGTATTGTTAAGGAAGCGAAATCGAGAGATATCCCTTTTATTCGACTGAACAAAGACAGCCATATTCAATTAGGGTATGGCGCCCATCAAAAACGGATTCAAGCATCCATAACCAGCCAAACATCAGCTATTGCGGTGGAAACTGCTGATGAAAAGACAAACGTAAAAGACCTGCTAAGTAAAGCAGGGATACCAGTTCCATATGGTCAAATGATTTCAACTGAAGAAGAGGCTGTCACTGTTTTCGAAGAAATTGGCACTGCTGTTGTTGTTAAACCGGATGTTGGAAATCACGGAAAAGGGTCCACAATTAATATCAGCGAATTGGATCAGTTAAAGATGGCTTTTCGAGCAGCTCAAGCCTGTTATCCTAATGTGATAGTAGAAGAGTATGTTCATGGGGAAGATTTTCGTCTTTTGGTAATCGATGGAAAATTTGTTGCCGCGGCCAGACGGGAGCCCGCTCATGTGATCGGTGATGGAAGATCATCTATCAAAGATCTCGTTCAAGTCACCAATGCGGATCCCCGTCGAGGCTATGGACATGAAAAAGTGCTCACCCAGATAGACATCAATGATATGACCGAAAGAATCTTATCCCTGAGAGGATTATCTCAAGAATACTCATTGGAGGAAGGCGAAAAGGTGTACCTGAAAGCCACCGCTAATCTCAGTCAAGGGGGCACATCCACCGATGTAACCGACGAAGTAAATCCGGAAATCCGCCTAATGGCTGAACGAGCTGCCCGAATTATTGGGCTCGATTGCGTTGGTGTAGACGCCTTGGCCACTGACATATCACTTCCCTTACTCCAATCCGGCATTAAGGTGGTTGAAGTCAATGCCGCACCTGGATTTCGGATGCACTTAGAGCCGACAAACGGGCAACCTCGCGATGTTGCAAAACCATTGGTAGATATGCTTTTTCCGGAAGGTTACACTCAAGTTCCAGTTTTGGCTGTAACCGGAACAAATGGTAAAACAACAACCTGTAAGTTAATCACCCATGCTTTGAAATATTCAGGCAAAGTCGTTGGTCTGGCTTGTACGACTGGCATTGAAATCGATGGGAACCCTATTATAACTGGAGACTTCAGCGGACCAGAAGGGGCGGGGATTGTCCTCAGGGAACCGACGGTTGATCATATCATATTGGAAGTCGCTCGAGGAGGTATTGTCAGGCGTGGTCTCGGCGTTAGTGAAGTCGACGTGGGAGTTTTGCTGAATATTGGAAGTGATCACATGGGAACAGACTGGATAGAATCACAAGAAGATCTGAGTCTGGTTAAATCTACAGTGATAGAAGTTGTCAAGGAATCTGGCACTTCAGTTTTAAATGCCGACGACAACATGACAATGAGTATTTTGGATCGCGCCCGGGGGAATATTATTTTGTTTTCTCTGGATCCAGATCATCCTAAGCTCGAAGCACATATAAAGAAGGGGGGAACCATTGTCACAGTGGATAAACTAAATGCCGTTATTCGAAATAGCGAATTAGACATTATTGTCTGTGCAATTGAAGAAATCCCCATTACCTTTGGCGGAATCGCCGACTTTAACATTTCCAACGCACTTGCTGCTATCGGGGCCCTATATGGTTTAGATCTGCCTCTTGAGCAACTTCGAGCTGGAATTATGACATTTTACCCGTCAGCCAACCAAAACCCAGGTAGAATGAATCTGTTCGATTTTCAAACATTCAAAGTCCTTGTAGATTATGGCCATAACATAGAAGCAGTTCGTGCATTGGCCGGATTATTACCCCGGCTTTCGCAGGGAAGAAAAATTGCTTTGTGCCACGGTACTGGCAACCGGACCAATGAACAAATCATAGACTTTGGAGAAACCCTGGCTTTGGTATACGATTACGTTCTTTTGGCTGATTTTGATCCCCGCAACAGACCTTTTGGAGAAACCCCGGAACTCGTTAAGCAGGGGTTGATAAAAGGTGGACTACAAAAAGAAAATATTGAAATCGTTCCGGAGCCAGATAAGGCTGTGGATACTCTTTTTTCAAAGGCTGAAAAAGGGGATTTGCTGGTCATTCAGCCGGATGAGCTTGAACCCATCATGAGTCAAATCATGGACCGATACCGACAGATAGTAGGAATGTCTCAATAGTAGGCTGAATTCTGACATGTTTCTCTAACAAAACCTGAGGACTTAAAAGGGTTATTATCGCGGGGGGAATAATATGATTACCGTTCTAATCCTCGATTAATAGTAGGTCTAAACCCGAAAATCGGTCGAAAAGCCATCGGTCCTATTAAAAATTTCCTCAAGCGCTAGGTTTTGATAGATTTCCATTTACATTCTGAATATTAGGTATTTGAATTAAACTTGGAGGATAAATGGCCGACATGTTTCTTAAACATTAATAAGAAATACTTAGGAAGCTTTTGAGGAATTGACTTTGGTTGGCGGACATGTTGAAAAAGAAATTCTGTTGAGAAACAAATATTTAGCTGCTGAAAATGAATTCCTCAAATCCAAGCTCAACAAACCTTTGCAGCCGAATAACTATGAACGAATCAGATTAGCGAAGATAGGAAAACGAATAGGCCTCAAGGCATTGAGAGAAATTGCATGTATTGTTCGTCCGGAAACTACCATGGAATGGTTCCGAAGACTGGTCGCAAAGCAATTCGATGGTTCCATGTTTCGAAAAAAAGTAAGACGACCAAGAATCGATTATTAATCGGAAGCGTTCGTTATTTAATTTACTGAAGAAAATCCAAGTTGGGGTTATGAATGAATCGCTGGTGCCTTATCAAACCATGTTTACGCTGTGAGTGATCAAACTGTAGGGAATATCTTGAAGAGAAGTGGTATGTCATATTGTTTTCATATGTCATATTATATTCAGTGAATGAGTATCTGCGAAAAGACAGTTTTAAAAACACATTAATGCCAAAAGGAATAGTCCATGCCAATTTTTGAATTCGAGTGCAGAGATTGTAATAATAGATTTGAAAAGCTAGCAAAGGTCCAAGATAAAATTTGCTGTCCTCAGTGTAATTCTTACAATTTAAAAAAACTGATCTCAACTAGTGGCACAATGTCAAATGATTCCAAATGCAACTGGGACGATCCTAATCTGCCCAGTAAGCAAGAGTTTCAGCGAAAAAAACATTAACCTGTCCCTCCTCAAAATATCATCATTCCATAATTTCAATCGGTTATTCGTCACAATAGCCGGTTAATTATCCCACCAAAAACCGATACATTTCCTGTTTCAAACAAAAAAATTGTCACGGAGCGTTCAAAAATTGTATCAAATCCTGAAGGGATTCACCATTAGGAAGGGCGATTCAAAGGAAACCACCTCAATCCTCAACGATTGTTTCTATACCTAAACTTGGTTGATTACTGCACCGGTACGAATGGAAGAAAGCCGCTTAGTCCAGTTACTATCAATCGTTTCTTTCTGCGGCCATGGTTAAATCACAAGGAACAACTACGCCTTCAGTTTCGGATTTTAGCTGTTTTCCTCCAGTCTCTTCCTGAATTTTCCACAAAAAGTACCTAGCCCATTTTTTAATTCCAATTTAATGGCAGAGAAATGCTTCCTTTTTCGCCCAGATGGGATTTTGAGGACCCACAGGTTTGTATTTGTAGGGTTGGGTTTTAGGGAAATCAAAAACTGGAAAAAAGGATCATCATGGAACTTCTAATTGTAATCATTATTTGGATCGTGCTGACTGTCGTTGCAAGTAAAATCGCTACAAAGAAAGGCAGGTTATTGATTTGATCAAAAAATAATCAAGCTTATGACGGGCAACCGGGCGAACTTTTAAACATGAGTTACGATATCAGTATTAACCAATTATCTAAAAATACGTAATATACTGTAATTTTTAGGTTTATAATTGACAAAGCACAAAAATGTTTTATATATATTGTATCAAACATAGAACAACGTATCTTCGAGCAGAACATCCAAGTCTACAAACTATCAACAACCGTTAATGCTGCCACTTATTACAGGCAAGTGGCTTTCAACAGAGACAGGGAAAAGTAAAATATATTTTGGGGATTGAATGAAGCAATACACAGGAGAAAAACAGAAGAGTTTTTACATTCCCTTACATAGTGAGCAGGTTTTCTTAGGAATACACTACTACAACGGAAAGCGGTTGA
>Ga0075122_10001246_pt1 | contig 18412 bp, 16 predicted proteins | sample AntAceMetag02UKB_FD_69790 | JGI IMG/M metagenome (GOLD analysis project Ga0075122, IMG submission 69790) | Saline lake microbial communities from Ace Lake, Antarctica - Antarctic Ace Lake Metagenome 02UKB | ecosystem: Environmental > Aquatic > Non-marine Saline and Alkaline > Saline | place...
TTTTAAGGGAGAGAAGTTGTTCCTGCATTTCTTTATAAATTTCTATATTTGAATTAAGTTTTTTTAATTCGGATTTACTTTTTGTTTCTACAATTGTTTTAATAAGAACAGCTTCGTCTTCTAAATTATCACCTAGTTTTATTATAGCCATTAATCTATCAGCATATTGTTGAATTATTTCGTCATTATTTTCATTAGAAATATTTAAATCATCTATCGTGTAATTTTTAACTAAGATTGTGTTAGGAGATAAGCTTTTTATTACTAAATTACTTATGAATTGTTCTTCTTGAGCTGCCCCTAATTGATTATTTTGTTTAAGAGCCACATAACCAGTAAATAATTCTCTTGATAAGATGTCAGTTTGGGTCAGAGGTTTATCATATTCAAGATCATCTTGTGTATTTATAAAAGTTGTAATATTTTCACTTAGTAAATCATCTGGTCCAGCAATAAGAGGGTTCCTTTTGGCTAAAATTTCAGTATTGTCGTCTACCCCGTCACCGTCAGTGTCAGGATTTTGCGGATCAGTTTTCCATAAAATTTCTTCCCAATCTTTTAATCCATCCCCATCGGAATCATTTTTAAGTGTTTGTTGGTTTATCTCACTTACCATTTTAATTATTTCTTCTTCGCTTTCATTACTTAAAAAGTAAGTCACTTTATTATTTTTGAATTTAAAAAACAAAACAAAACAACCCAAAACCATTAGGGTTATACCCAAAAAAACCAATAGTTTTTTGCTTGGCAAAAATCTATTCATAATTGAGTAAATTATATCAAATTAAGATATTAAATGTCGTCTTGTTTGTGAATAACTCGCCTCATCGGCGAGTCGCCGATGAGGCGACTTAATACTTAATACTTCCGGCTAAGCATTTACTAGTGGATGCTTTTTGTCAGATTTCCCCATTCTTGTAAGGACAAGTCTTCTGATCTTATTTTTAGAGGTATTTTTAACTTTGTAAATATTTGAGTAAGTTCATTTTTAGGAATAAAAGATAGATTTTTTTTTAACATTTTTCTTTTACTAGAAAACCCTATTTTAACTATCTGGAAAAAATATTTTTCGTCAATATTTTTGAAAAAATCTTTAGAAATATCATCTATCAAGAGAATTGCAGAATCTATTTTAGGTTGAGGTGAAAAGTTCTCTGCTTTGACGGTAATTATATATTTTGGTTTTCCATAAGCTTTGACACTAAGAGATAAAATGCTCTCTTTTTGTGATGTAATTCTTTGGGCGACTTCCTTTTGAAGCATTATAACCACTTTATTTGGCTGAAAATCAGTAGACAGAAATTTTCGCAAAAATTGCCCTGTAATGTAATATGGGATGTTAGCAATAATTTTATAATTTTTAATTTTATAATTTTTAAATAAATCTGAATTTTTAATTTTTAAAATATCTCCGTAAACAAGCGTTAATTGTTTGTTTTCGACAAATTTTTTAAATTTTTTTTCTAAAAATCCAATTAATCGTTGATCTTTTTCAATAGCGACAACTCTTTTTGCTTCTTCTAATAGTTTTTCTGTTAAGACTCCTTCGCCTGGACCAACTTCTAAAACAACATCATCTATCTTCAAATCAGCAGTTTTAATAATCTCTCCTATTATTTGGGTGGATTTTAGAAAATTTTGCCCAAGTGATTTTTTAGCTTTGATCATATAGGTAGTGTAAAGTCTATAAAGTCAAAAGTCAAAAGTTGATTACTTGCTACTTGCTACTTGCTACCATATACTTATTTTGAGATGTTAAAAAAAATTAAAGAAATTATAGAAAAAATAGAAAATTCAAAGACACCACTTCGTTACTTTGTGTTGTCTTTCTTTTTTATAATAACATTGAGAAGTTTTTTGGAATGTTTTTCTGATGACGATAGAATAATGGGTGGTGTGAGTATGGATTTGTCCATTTTAATTCATTATTTAGTCTCTTATATATTCTTAGCTACTTTGATAATTTTAATATTTTATTTTACAACAAAGGAGGATATCTTAAAAATTTTTAAAGTTATTTTATCAGGATTTTTAATCTTAATATCCGTACCAATTATTGATTTGATGATAAGCGGAGGAAAAGGATTTAATATAGCCTATGTTTTTGTTGAGAATTTTAGTCATCTTTTTTTGAAGTACCTTACTTTTTTTGGAGAGTTCGTTTATGGAATAGGAGCAACACCAGGAATAAGAATTGAAATATTTTTTATTCTTTTGGGTTCTTTTGTTTATTTTTGGCTTAAAAAACAAACTTTTATTTGGAGCTTGTTTTCCACACTACTTCTTTATACAGTAATTTTTATTTATGGGGTAATTCCTTTCTTTATTGAAAGAATCTTTAATTTTATTAATATAGAGTATCTATACACCCCAGTCTTAATGACTAATTTTTTTCTTACAGTTTTATTTTTAACCAGTATTCCTTTATTATATTTTGTCAATAAAAAATATTTTAAAATTATTCTTAAAGATATTCGTCCGTTTCGAATTTTACATTTTGAGCTGATGTTTTTTCTAGGAGTTATTTTAGCTCTAAAAGCTACTGATTTTATTTTAACAGCAGATAATTTATTTCCTTTTATCTTTATTCCAATTAGTATTGTTTTTGCTGGATTGTTTTCTATTGTGACGAACAATCTTGAAGATTATGAGATTGATAAAATTTCAAATAAAGAAAGACCTCTTGTTAAAAAAGAGATAGATCCTATTTTGTATATGAAATTAGGGTGGTTTTTTTTGGTGGTAGCTCTTGTTTATTCGTTTGCTGCTGGATTTTTGGCTTTTTTTATAATTACTTTATGGATTGGTAATTATTTTCTTTACTCTATGCCACCATTTAGATTAAAAAGAATTCCTTTCTTTTCTAAGCTTATAATTGCTTTTAATTCTTTGATATTAATAATCTTAGGATTTGTTTCTATAGTTGGTTGTTCAGTCAGCGATATTCCAAAATTATCGGTGCTACTATTTTTAATAGTATTTACAGCGACGATTAATTTTATAGACATCAAAGATTACGAGGGGGATAAAAAAGAAGGTATTAAAACACTCTCTGTTTTGATGGGATTAAAAAGGTCAAAAATTCTGATTAGTATCTTTTTTGCGATAGCTTATCTTTTTGTTATATTTCTCACAAAAGATTTATCTACTCTGATTATTTTCTTTGTTCTGGGTTGTCTTCAGGTTTATCTAATAAACAGAAAAAACTATAACGAAAAATATATTTTCATTATCTATCTCTCAAGTGTTCTCTACCTAATCACCCAATACCTCCTCCTTTAATTTATTTAGCGCTCGAAGCGCTAAATAAGTTTACCATTCTAAGTATTCGATTTTTTCAGGGTTTCCTTTATTAAAATTCGTATCACTTGACGGGGTATACTGAGAACCAGTATTTTCATCTTCTAATAAATTTTCATTAATATCAGTAATAAATTCAGAGATAGTATTTGTTTTTCGAGATCCAAAAATGGTTCTAGAAGAAGCATAGGATAAAAATAATTTTTTTCTTGCCCTCGTTAGTGCTACATAAAATAATCTTCTTTCTTCCTCTTCCCTATCTTGATTTTTTCCACTGTCCATTTTACTTGGAAAGAGTCCGTCTTCCAATCCGGTAATAAAAATATAATCAAATTCCAATCCTTTGGAAGCATGGACCGTCATTAATCTAACCGCTTTTGTTTTTTCTTCCAATTGGTCTTGGTCAGAGGATAGAGCATATTCTTCTAACAATTTTTCTAACCCCTCTCCTATCGGCATTTTGTCGTATTTCAGAGCTAATGAAACAAATTCTTTCATATTAGCTAATCGTTCTAAATCGTCTTCTGTCCCCTCTCTTAACTTATCTTCTAAACCGGTTTCTTTGATAATAAATTTAATTAAGGTAGAGGGTTTTTCTTTTTGGCTAACTATTTTAATCTCACTTAATAATTTTTTAAAATTAGAGACTTTTTCTTGTACAGCAGGACTTAATTCTTTTTCTTTGTTAGTGAATACCTTGGCGATTGTCACTTTCCCAATCCCTCGTGGTGGGACATTTATAATTCGTTTCAGTGAGGTTAAATCATCAGGGTTAAGAGCTGATTTTATGAAAGCGACCATATCTTTAATTTCTTTTCTATCAAAAAATTTCGTTCCCAATACTTGATAAGGTACCTTAGCATTTAGAAAAGCTTCTTCTAAAATTCTTGACTGAAAGTTTGTCCTATATAAGACAGCAATTTCTTGGGGAGATATTTTTTCGTGTTTAATTAAGTCACTACATCTCTGGGCAACAAAATTAGCTTCGTCAGCTTCATTATAGGAATAATAAACTCCGATTTTTTCACCTGCTTCGTTCTTAGTAAATAGGTTTTTGTCTTTTCGTAGATTATTTTTTGCAATAATTTCATTAGCAGCTTCTAAAATATTTTGAGTAGAACGATAATTTTGTTCTAGTAAAATTGTTTTTGAATTTTTGAAGTCCTTTTCAAAATTCAAAATGTTTTTTATATTAGCACCTCGCCATGAATAAATATTTTGGTCACCATCACCCACGACACAAATATTTTGCTGTTTGTCAGAAAGAAGTTTTGCTATCCTATACTGTACTTTATTAGTATCTTGATATTCATCAATATGAATATGATGCCATTTATTTTGGTAATGAGCTAAAATCTTCTTATTTTTAGTCAAAAGTAAGGCTGTTTTGAGTAATAAATCATCAAAATCAAGAGCTTTTTCTTTTTCTAAAACTTGTTCATATTTTTGCCAAACTTGGGCGACAACTTGAGGGAAATATTCATTGCCAACTTGTTCTGCATAATTTGAGATTGTTTGGAACCCCCCTTTTCGTCTTGAGATAACCCCTAAAATCTTTTTTGGTTCAAATTGTTTAGGATCTAAATTAATTTCAGTTAAAATACTTTTAATAATTTTTTGAGAATCACTTTTATCAATAATTGAAAAATGTTTTGGAATATTTAATTCTCTAAAATTTTCTCTGAGAATATATACACCGAGAGAATGAAAAGTTCTGACGAAAGGTTGATTTTCAAAAGAAATTGGTAGATTTAATTCACTATCATTTTTAAGTAATTGAGCAATCCGTTCCTTCATTTCTTTAGCTGCCTTGTTGGTAAAAGTGACAGCTAAGATATTTTCTGGGGCAACCCCTTTTTTGATAAGATGTAAAATTCGGTAAGTAATAGCTCTTGTTTTTCCAGCCCCAGCCCCAGCTAAAATTAAAAGAGGTCCTTTATTATGAAGGACAGCTTCTTTTTGCTCAGGATTTAATTCATCTAAATATGACATTGCTATAAGTATAACATACTAAAAAATTGGTATTTAATACATATTTTCTTATCCACAAATTATTTTTTGAATGGTTGACTGGACGGCTGTAATTGATAAAATTAAAGGGTTGGATTTAGAAAATGCTGATAGAAAAAAGTCTTGACTTTTTGTTTTTCTCGCATATAATTCAGCAGTATTGATTACAGGTTTCTGATACGGAAGAATGGTTAAAAAATAATATTTAAGCCTATTTTACTTAAGAGACAAGACCCTGATTTGCTTAATAGACGGCTAAAACAGGTGATAAAATCAAGTTTTAAACAACTTTTGACGAATAAAGTTGTTTTTATGGTTGTTTTGATATTTACACTTCTAAATACCCCTTTTGTAGCAAATGCAGGGGTTTTTTCATTTATGGCTGATTTTTTCCATAAGGTGGAGGTTTTAGGGGAAAATAATACCGTAAATTCTCAAAATATGGCCTTATTAAAGGCTGTTACTAGTTTTAACCCTAACCCCTCTATAGGGGGTGGAGGAACCACGATAGATGGTTTTGCACTTGTCGCGGAATCTGGTCCAACTGGAACAATGGCAAATATTGAAGATCAGCCAAACTCAGACCGAATTGCTACTTATATTGTGAGAAAAGGTGATACTTTAGGTCAAATTGCTGATATGTTTGGTGTTTCCATTGGAACAATTTTTTGGTCAAATGATATTAAAAGTGGTGATTTGATAAAGGAAGGGCAAATTTTAAGTATTTTACCTATTAGTGGAATTGAATATACTGTAAAGAAAGGTGATACTTTAGCTAACATTGTTAAGAAATATAAGGGTGATTTAAGAGAAACACAGCAATATAATGCTTTTTCAGATGATGTTATCCTTACTGTAGGAGGTAAAGTCATTATTCCAGGTGGTGAGGCTCCTCTACCGAAAATTAGTAAAGGAACTACTGTTCATTATAATCCACTTAGGGGTGTTGGTGGTCCTGAGTATATTGGTTATTATATTAGACCGATAGTGGGAGGGCGAATTTCACAAGGTTTACATGGTTATAATGCGATTGACTTTGCTGCACCATCAGGAACCCCAATTTTAGCTGCAGCTTCTGGAGAAGTAATTATTTCTAAAGCTAACGGATACTGGAATGGTGGTTATGGTAATTACATTGTTATTAAGCATAACAACGGAACACAAACTCTCTATTCTCATAACAGTCGGAATATTGTTTGGTCTGGTTATTATGTAGTGCAAGGACAAGTAATTGGTTATGTTGGTTCTACTGGTAGATCAACTGGCCCTCATGTTCACTTTGAGGTTCGTGGTGCTAAAAATCCTTTTGCTAAATAATTTCTACAACATTTTTTTAGGACGATATTGGAGGGCCTCTAAGATATGTTCAGGGGTAATTTGTTTTTGTTGTCCTAAGTCTGCAATTGTTCTCGAGAGTTTTATTATTTTATGATAAGCTCGAGCGGACAATCCTAATTGTGAAGCTGACTGATTTAAAATATCTCGGGTTGGCTTATCTAAAGTTATAATGTCTTCAATATCTCTAGCAGACATATTACTGTTAACATCAGTTTTTGATTTTATAAATCTTTTCCTTTGGATTTTTCTTGCTTTGATTACTTTTCCTTGAATAACTTTGGTTTTTTCTAAAGAATTATCTTTCCGTGATAATTTTTGGTGTTCAATATTAGAGACCTCCACCCACATATCTATTCTATCAATAATCGGCCCAGATATTTTTCTTTGATATCTCAATAAGGAAGCTGGTGCACAAGTGCATTCTTTTACTGTTCCATAATTTCCACAAGGACAAGGATTCATTGTGGCGATTAAAATAAAATCAGCTGGAAATGTTGTGGAACCTTTAGAACGGGAAATATTTATTACTCCGTCCTCTAATGGTTGGCGAAGAGCTTCAATTGCTCGCCGTTCAAATTCTGGAAATTCATCTAAAAACAAAACTCCTTTATGAGCCATGGTTACTTCCCCTGGTTTAGGTATCGCTCCTCCACCAACAAGAGAAATATACGAGGCGGTATGATGGGGTGAGCGAAAAGGTGGTTGAATAATTAATTCTCCTTTTAATAATCCGGCAATTGAATGTATAGAAGTTGCTTCTAGGATTTCTTCAAAAGAAAGTGTTGGTAAAATATTACAAAAAGCTTTAGCTAACATTGTTTTCCCAGTTCCGGGGGGTCCGTACATTGCGATATTATGCCCACCAGAAGCAGCAATTTCTAAACCTCGTTTAGCTGTTTCTTGTCCTTTAATATCGGCAAAATCAATTAGAGGAGTTGAATTATAGAATTTTATTTTAGTTTGTGGTTGGACAATTATCTTTCTATCGAGTAATTCCTCAGAATCTTTCAAGTCGTTATACTTTAGGTGGTTAGTAAGTTCAGTTAATGTTTTTACCCCAAATATTTTTATGTCTTTAATTAAAGCTCCTTCTTTAGCATTATTGATAGGTAAATAAATTTCTTTAAAACCTTTTCGTTTTGCCTCCTGTACTAAAGGTAAGACACCGTCAATTTCACGGAGTTGTCCGTCTAAAGTTAGTTCGCCTAAAAATATTTTGTCAGTTGGGTCAAATTCAATATTTTCTGAAGCTAGCAGATAAGCAATTGCTATACCTAAGTCAAAATTAGGACCTTCTTTTTTAACATTGGCTGGAGCGAGTGATGTAATCACCTTTTGGTTTTTTTCTTTAGGAGATTTAAAGCCACTGTTCTTTATAGCAGCTGAGACTCTATCTCTAGATTCTTCTATAGCTTTGTCTGGTAATCCAACAATAGAAAATGCATTAAGAGTATTTTTGGAAATATCTGTTTCAATATCAACAATATATGCTCGAAGCATATTGGTCTGAGCTGAATGTACTTTGGCAAAATTCATTTATTTTTTATGTTCTATACAAGTTGTGGCAGCTGGATTAGCTTCTAATCTCTCTTTTTCAATTTCCTTTCCACAGACTTCACATTTTCCAAAATTATTAATCTCAATTCGTTCTAAGGCTTTTTTTACATTATTAAATCTTATTTCTAAGTCTGTAAGAATAGCACTTCTTTCACTAAATTCCTCTTGGTCATCAGCATTATCGTTGGGATCAGAATGATCGTCGTCTTTATTTGTTTCTGGATTACCTGTGACTTCCCAATCAGCCGGATTATCTGGGTTAACTCTCCCTACAGTTGCTAATTCTTTTTTTAGAAGTTTTAATTCTTCTTCTAATTTTTCTTTATAATATTTTGTTTCCATAGTATTTTTAAGTTAAAAGTCTAAGGTCGAAAGTCGAAAGTCTGTTGAAAAAATTGCTATGCAATTTTTTCAACTTTATGGACTTTACAGACTTTTGACTAATTCATCTTGTGTGATAAATAGTTGATAATCTATCAAAAATTTCTTGTAAAGTTATTTTATTTGTTGTAATAACAATTGTTTCTTTATCAGGGAAAGAGTAAGCAAATAATATTTTTCCACCCCCATCTAAGATAGCACGAACATCCTTATTTTTAATAACAATATCTTTGAACTGATAACGATTTTCTCTCAAGCGGTCTTTTGAGAAAACGAGATTATCTTCAATAAAAATAGCTTGTAGGTCTTCCAATATAGTTTCTTCCCACTTAAGCATCTCAGGAAAAGAATCTTCAAATGATCTTGTTTTTAAAACTAAGAAAGGACTGTTTTGAGTTGTCGAGTGAAAACCAAAGGTAAAATCAGGTTCTAAAAATCTTAATAACGTATCGGATATCCTCGCATCGAGAAGTTCTATTAATTGGGTTGTAGTTATCAACGATTTTCCCATTTGAGTTTCATTTTCAGCTGAACTTCTTTTAGTGAAATATAACTGTATCAGAGAGCCAAGCGGAGTATTCATCTCCCCCACTTCGTCTTGAACGGATTTTGATAATTTAAGTTTACTCGGGTTTTCAAAGAATAATCCTTTCTGATATTCTGTATAGATAATTTGTTTTAATTCTACCTCCTGAACCTCAATTGTGGGAGTAGGTTTGAAAGAATTTAATAAAAAAACAGAGACTACTCCAGCCACTACTAAAACAGTACTAGTTATTATTAGAGCGGTGTTCTTTTTTGCTTCAAGGCTAACTTTTTTGAATAGTTTCCTTCGTTTAGTGTCTTCGGCGATAGCTATTCTAGTCGCTGAAATATTTTTGCCTGTAACAATTTTAGATAAGTCACTACGGTATGTTCTAATAGAAGATTTTTTTTTCTTATCCTTATCCTCTTTTTTATTTTGTTGTGATTGTTGAGGTAGATTTTGTGTCATTATCTTTTTTAATAAGTTGAGGTCTTTTTATAAAATTAGAATCAGCACCTTTAATAGATAATTTTATTTTACCCCTACCATCAGTTTCTTTTATTATAACAGGAACTGTCATTCCTTCCTTTAGTACACTGTTTATATCTTCTACACGAAATGGCGCTACCTCTGAAATATGAACTAATCCATCTGTGTTGGGTCCGATCTCAACAACAGCTCCAAAATCAAGGATTCTAGTAATTTTACCATTGAACCTATCCCCCACGGAATAACTTCTTGTTAATGCCTCAATCATTTTTTTTGCATTTTGTACAGAATCTTGTTTCCCAGTAATGTAAACACTTCCATCATCGTTAATATCTATTTCTTCTACCCCCATGCTATCTTTAATATGGTTGATTACCTTCCCTCCTGATCCAATTACTCCTCCAATTTGATCAGGTTTGATTTGTAACTTTATAATTTTAGGAGCATTAGGTTTTGTTTCTGCTCGTGGTTCTGAAATTTCTTTTATGATGACGTCTAATATTTCTAGTCTGGCTTGTTGAGCTCTTTCTAATGATTCAGAAAGTATCTTAATTGGTACTCCAGCCACTTTAACATCCATTTGGATAGCAGTGATTCCATCTTTTGTTCCCGTCACCTTAAAATCCATATCACCATAATGATCTTCTGGACCTTGAATATCTGTTAAAATTTTATAATTATCTTTATCGTCTGTCATTAAACCCATTGCAATACCAGCTACAGGTGTCTTAATGGGGACCCCTGCGTCCATTAGAGCAATTGTACTTCCACAAGTAGAAGCCATAGAAGTTGAACCATTAGAAGCCATCGCTTCAGAAACAATTCTGATAGTGTAAGGGAATTCCTCTTCAGAGGGTAACACTGCTAACAAAGCTTTTTCTGCTAAAGCCCCGTGTCCAATCATTCTACGGTTTGTCCCCCCTACTCTACCTGTTTCTCCTGTTGAAAATGGTGGAAAATTGTAATGGTGAATATATCTTTTCTCTGTTCCTATTTCAATTCCGTCTAAAGAAAGAGTATCTCGTCGCCCACCTAGGGTTAAGGCTGAGAAAACATGAGTTCCTCCACGATAAAAAATTCCTACTCCATGAGTCATTGGAGCTATTCCACCAGCTTGGGCAAAAAGAGGACGAATTTTGTCCATGGCACGACCATCTACTCGGCGGTTATTTTCTAAAGCTTCTTTATGAATTAAATCGTCAATAGTTTTTTCATAAAAAGCTAACGGTAACGAAATGTTTGTCTTCTCTGTCTTATCTATGAAGCTTTTGATCCAAATATTTTTTAATTCTTCAATAGTTTCGTTTCCTTTCTCGTTGAAAACCATTTCTTCTAATTTTGGCTCAATTTCATTCTTAAATAATTCAAGTACCTCATCTGGTAATTCTATTTTTTCTATAACAACTTTTTCTTTTCCAATTTCTTTGGTAATTTTTTTCTGGAATTCTTGTATTTTTTCAATTTCTTCAGATGCTTTCTGGAAGGCTTTTGTTGTCATATCGTTTTTAACTTCACTAGCCCCAACTTCTATCATATTAAGATTATTATCTTTACCACAAGCAATTAAATCTAATTTAGCAGATACTTTTTCTTCTGAATTAGAGAATGGATTGATTGTAAATTCATCAGAATCATTTAAGCCAATTCGGACAGCACTGACTGGTCCGTTCCAAGGGATATCAGAAGTAGCTAATGCTAAAGAAGCTGCATTGATACCTAAAATATCGGGACTATATTGTCCAATTGAAAGAACTGTGATTATAATTTGTACTTCATTTCTAATATGTTGTTCAAAAAGTGGTCGGATAGTTCTATCAATCATTCTACCTGTTAAAATAGCGTTGGTGGTTGGCCTCCCTTCCCTTCTCATAAATCGTCCTCCTAAGATTTTTCCTACAGCATAATATTTTTCTTCATACTCAACTGAAAGTGGGAAGTAATCTAAACCATCTTTTGTATTAGCAGACATAACAGCTGTTGCCATTACAACTGTTTCTTCACAACTTAAAATAACTGAACCATTAGTTTGATCAGCTAGATTATTAAATTGGGCTGTAATAGTTTTTCCATCAATATCCAAGGTGTATTCTTTTGTTTGCATAATTTCCTGACTTTTAATTTAGTAATAATCTATTTTTTTCGTGCAAAAAACTTGTTATTTTTATTTCCATTCTTATAATTTAGAAGATATTTTTTTGGATCACTACAAAGGTCTGTAAAATCATCAACAGTTTCAATTAACTTTGATGAGGATGATTTTCCAAAGGCCATTACTTCTACTTGGCAACCCTCATTCGTTCTTAAGTATTCAACTAGAGGTATAAAATCTCCATCACCGGAAATTAATACTATTGTGTCTAACTTTGGTGCCAATTTAATAGCATCTACTGCTATACCAACATCCCAATCTGCTTTTTTTGCTCCTCCAAAAAAAATTTGTAGGTCTTTTGTTTTTGTTTCTATCCCTAATTTTTCTAATGCCCCAAAAAAACTTTTTTCATCTTCTGATTCTGTTGTAATAACATATGCGACTGCCCTAATTAAAGCCCTTCCTGAAACAGCGTCTTCCATAACTTGTTTAAAGTTTACTTTAGCTCGGTAAAGGTTCTTAGCACTGTGGTAAAGGTTTTGAGTATCAATAAAAACTCCTACCCTTTGTTCTTTATGTTTTATGACGGTCATTTTTTTTAGGTTATTAGTCCGCCACAGCTGGCGGATTAGCTTTTAGCTAGTTAGAGAAAAAACTTTAGTTTTTTCATTATTAAAAAGGAATATTTAAAGTTTACCATATCAACTCAAAATAAAAAAACCGCGGTGCGGTTTTTTATTTCTTCTTTTTCAAATCAAGTGTTTTTATAATGGAATTATATCTCCTAGTGTTCTTTTTTTGTAAATATTTTAGATGAGATCTTCGGTCGGCTACCATTTGTAGTAATCCTTTTCTAGAATGACGGTCTTTTTTGTGAGTTTTTAGATGTTTAGCTAATTCGTCAATTTGTCGAGACAAAAGAGAAACCTGAGCCTCTGGGGAACCAGTATCTGTTTTATGAATTTGAGCTTTTTTGATAGCATTAGCTTTCTTTATTTTCGTTAACATTGTTGAAATATTAGCACAAATGGGCTTATTTAGCAAGGAAAATAAGTGTCAAGTAGAGGTTCGACCTATTAGTTAAGATAATTGTAATTTTTAGTTTGAGGTCCAACCTCTTACAACTATTAGTATTATTCGCCATTTCAGCCCAATATTACATTTAGAAGAAGTACATAATCGTAAGAAGTTAAAGCTATAAACTCCGAGGAAGGAGTTTTCCCCACCTAAGGCGGGAAAAGTTTATATCTTAAACTTCATCCTCTTCTAAATGTAATACCAAGTTGAAATTTCTACAATCCTCAATCTCGGGAGGTTAAACCCCCCGAGATTTTTAATTCTCACCTCTTTAAGAATACCAAAATGAGGTAAAAGTCAAAAAGTCTATAAAGTCATAAAGCAATCTTTTTCCTTTGACTTCTTGTTTTGTTTTGATAATATATAAATATGACTACAATGGAAATACAAAAAGAAATAAGTCTTTTAAAGTCTTTTGCTATCAGTGTTTTAGGTAAAGATAAAGACGGTGAATATAATCCTAAGTTTGTGACTGAAACACTCAAAGCCGTTTCAGAAAAATCATTATCTTCTTTCAGAAATAAAGAAAGTTTTTTGAAATTGTTAAAAAAATAGTTTAATGAAAATATTTTTCACAAAACGATTTCTTAAAGAATCAAAACTTTTACCATTTCCAAAACAGAAAAGATTAGCTGAATTGATAGAGTCTCTTAGAACAAACCCCTTTAATTCAAAATTACATACTAAAAAGTTATCAGCACCTTTAACAGGTGTTTTATCTTTTCGAATAGGGATAGAATATCGTGTTTTGTTTATCTTTACAGATAAAGACACAGTTAAACTTATTCGTGTCAGTCATCGTAAAGATATTTACAAAAATTCCCAATTTTAATTTTTTTAAAGAACAACTACTATGAAATCTCAAACCTGAGTTTAAAATCTCAATAATAGGGGTGAATTTGACTGAACAATCAACTTCACCCTGACAGGAGAACCCACCCTTGTGAATCCTCCTTTTGAACATAATACAGATTTTAATTTCGGATGAGCAATCCTGCATCCCAGATTGTGTTACTACGACAGGGATACTTGCAAAAAGATTCAACTATAAAATCTCCGTCTCCTTTTCTTCCTCTCCGTGTGACACGGACATAGCACTTTTCGGCTAGACCAATATCTTCCCAAAGACTCACATTGGCTCTTTGTTCAATATACAGTCCATCCTCCAATGCTTCTATCGTCACATAGTTATCCTCACGCTCGATTTTCAGTTCTTCAATTGGCTGACAAATCTCATCAAGAAGAACACTTTTATCTTTCTCTGCAGCAAAGTCATTACTACCGGCGTCTTTCATACCTTTATCTTTTCTTAAGACACAAAAGAATTCGGCCTTTACACAACATCCCTTTGGGAGGGGGAAACGCCATTCACCATGGTTTTTCTTCGTACTCTCTGCTGTGTCAAGGATGTCCTTCAGAACTTTTGAGAAGGCATTCCGTTTATTTATCATCCCAGGAACTTTCTCTGGAAACATTTTTGCCCATCTAGGAACCAGATCCCAAAATCTACTTTCCTCTTGAAATTTCAGACTTGACAAAGACATCTTTGAAAATCTTTGGATCGTTTCGTCTATGCCCTCTCTTCTTTCTATTTCTTCCTGCGATAAATTTTTTTTCATCTTCTCTCTCCTTCTCTAACTCCTCAGTGCCTTCTGATTATCTTGCGATAACCTCTGCATAAGCAGACCATTGGCTTCGGCTTCACTCTAAAACATCTAGAGTGCCCATATTCTCCTGAGAAATCAGAATAAAAAAAATTTTAAATCTGTATTATTTACCCTATCAGCCTATCTGATGGGATTTTTGCAAAGAACAACTCTCATTTTCCTGAGAGAGTCATAAAAATAAGGTTCCTGCTTATTTTTATGACTCTTTCAATAAAAAACAGTCGAAAACGGTTTTCTTGAGAAAGAAAGTCGTTTTCGACTGTTTTTTGAGTAAATAAGCCATATTTTGCTTATCTATTCAAACTCCTTCCTCAAAAAGCTTTTATATTTAATTTTCAACTCTATTGATACTATATCACTTACTGTTTTATTTGTCAAGCCCTTCTACCAAATCAATTTCTTTTCTTTACTGTCCACATCATATCACAGGTTAATTTATTTGTCAAGCCTTGTGAATTATTTTTTATACTTCTTGATGAATCAGAGAAGTTATCAAGGTTTGGTAAGGAATCCCCTTTTCCATTGCTTTACTTTTAATTTTTTGTAGATCCTTTTCTGTTAACCTTATATTAATGTTTTTAGTCTTATTTAAGGTGTTTTTTGCATACCTCTTTAAATTTAAAGTCTCTTTTTTTGCATTAGGAACACTGATAAATTGATTATTATCAAAATCTTCTAAAACTTTTTCTTCTTTTTTGTCTAATTCAAAGTATTTCATTATATTATTTATTTAACATTTATAATGTATTTTTTGGTTGCTTGTCTGCTTGGTATTATTGTTTTTAAAAATATTTTGTCCTCATCTTCAATAAAAGGAATTAAGAAGGCATAATTATTTATTTTTACAATTAAAATCTTTTGATTAGGATACTTTTTGATATTTTTGTGTTGAATAATATCTAAAATACAATTATTATCAATCGCTAAAACAACATCTTCAAAACCAATATCTCTTTCAAACTTTAATTTTTCATTTTTTTCAATGTTCCAATCAATATATTTCATATTTAAAGTTTATTACATTGTATATTATTTGTCAAGTTAGTTTGTGTTTACACTTTACAGTTAACTGTAAAGTGTAAAGTCTTTATGTCGCACAATATTTTTTAAATTGTAGTATAATGCAGTTATGGATTTGAAACAATTAAAAAAAGAATATTTAGAGTATTTAGAAATAGAACGAGGGCGAAGTTTAAAGACTGTTGAGAATTATAATAGATATTTAAGTAGCTTTTTTAATTTCAATAAAATAGATAATCCTCAAAAAATTACTGATGAGCTGGTAAGGAAATACCGTTTGTGGTTAAACCGGCAACTATCAGGAACAAAACAAGAGACTCTAAAAAAGACAACCCAGAACTATTATTTAATCGCCTTAAGGGGTTTTTTAAAGTATTTGGTAAAAAGAGAAATTAAATCTTTACCACCAGAACGAATTGAATTAGCGAAAGTATCCGAAAGAGCCCTTGATTTAATTTCAATTGAAGAATTAAAGCGATTATTAGAAGCACCAGACACAAAAGATCTGAAAGGACTTCGTGATAAGGCTATTTTAGAGTTATTATTTTCTACAGGACTTCGTGTTTCGGAATTATGTGCCTTAAACAACGATATTGACTTAAATAAGGACGAAATGTCAGTTCGTGGTAAAGGGGATAAAGTTAGAGTTGTTTTCCTCTCTGGTTCCTCTAAAGGTGTAATTAAAGAGTATTTGAGTAAAAGGAGAGATATGGAGGAAGCCCTTTTTATTTCTTTGAGTAATATAAAGGAGGATAAGAGGGATAACCGTTTAACACCAAGATCTATTGAGAGATTAGTAAAACAATATGCTATAAAAGCCGGAATAACAAAGAAGGTGACACCACATATTATTAGGCATAGCTTTGCGACAGATTTACTTCAAAATGGGGCAGATCTTCGCTCTGTGCAGATGATGTTGGGGCATTCTAGTATTTCAACTACTCAAATTTATACCCATCTAACAGATAAACATCTCAAAGAAACTCACAAAAAATTTCATAATAAGAAATAGAAGAATGAGGTGTAAAAACTAAACCCCCAAGCCAAATTTGAGCAGTGAAAAATTTTTTGCCAAAGGCACCACAAAAAAATTACTTAAAAATCCCAAACTCCTCCCAGTGGGTCGTCGAACAGTGGAATTTTTTCTTTGCCAAAGCAAAGAACATTAATTTTTTTGTTAAAAATTTTAATCCTCAAATTTGGCTTGGAGGTTTAGTTTTTACCTGGATTGTGTATCTAAAAGACAAGTTATCCACAGTATGTCCTTTACAATGTCCTTTAGATAAAATATTATAAAGGACAGTTGGTTCTTTGAAAAATAGTAATTTATTTGTTCTTTGTTTTTAAAGAAGACCTCTGTCTTCTTCCACGATATAAGTCCCGTCAACAAACAGATGGGACTTTTTTATTATTGAGTACTCCGACTACTCAATAAGTTATTTCACCCAATGTTTATCTCTAATAGCTTTTATCTCCTTAGCTTCTTTCTCATCTTTTTTGTCTTTTCCTTGTTCTCCTAATTTTTTTAATTCATCTTCTGGTAACTTTATTAGTTTTTTCGCTTGTTTTTCCAAATATTCTACCGTATTTAGTTTAGGGTCATCCAAAACTTCCTCCATCAAAGCATTTAAAACAAACCCTATTTTAGGTCCAGGTGTTTCATGAATAACATCCATCAGTTTTTTCCCATCTATTTTCAGCATTTTTACAGAAACAGGGTCTTTCATAGCTTCTTCTATCATTGCCATGTATTTTCTTAATCTATAGGGTTTTTCCTTTGGTCTACCCATCCCAATTCGGTCGCAAGTTCTTAATTTCATTAAATCCCAAACATTATCTGGTCCGACATTTCTTATAATTCGTCTCACAGCTGATAGAGTAATTTTGTCTATATCTGAGAAAAAGAGGTGATTTCTAACCAGTTTTATAACTGTATCAACAATTTGGCTTGGAAATCTCAATCTCTCTAAGATTTCACGTGAAACTCTCTCCCCCACAACATCATGACCATAAAAAGTCCATTCTTTCTTATCTTTATGCCATCTTTTTGTATGAGGTTTGGCTATATCGTGTAATAATGAAGCTAATCGTAGGTGTAAAGGAAATTCTTTATCAGCTGAATGTTGTAAAGCTCTTAAATTATGTTCCCAAATGGTATAAATGTGGGCTCCTTTTTGTTTTTCATCAATACCTTTTTCTAATTCAGGTATAATATATTGTAAAAGTCCTAATTTTTGGGTCAAAATAATACCATCCATAGGCATATTTGACATTAAGATCTTACTAAACTCATCTCTAATTCTTTCTTGTGAGATATTTTTTAGATTTTTAGCTTGTTTTATAATAGCTTTCTCTGTTTCAATGTTAATTACGAAACTCAATTCAGTAGAAAACCTTATTGCTCTAAGTAATCGTAAAGCATCTTCACCAAAACGGTCTTCTGGATTTCCAACAGTTCGTATAGTTTTGTCTTTGAGGTCTTTTTGTCCTTTATATAGATCTATTAATGTTTCACCCGAAACATTGTAGGCAAGTGCATTAATAGTAAAATCTCGTCTTTTTAAGTCATCTTCTAATTTATCACTAAAAATAATTTCATCTGGGTGTCGACTGTCGGAATACTTACTTTCAAGGCGATAAGGGGTTATTTCTATTGTTTTTAAAGTCTCGTCTGATGTTTCATCTGAAACAACTCCAACTGTTCCAAATGAATTTTCGTAAAAAGTATGCTCAAAAAGTTCTAAAATTTCTTCTGGTTTAGCATTTGTAGTAATATCCCAATCTTTTGGTTTCTTGTTTAATAATAGATCACGGACACAACCACCTACTAAATAAGCCTCAAGATCAGCTTTTTCTAGTGTTTGAGTTACACGTGTAACTTCTTTAGGGACTTTTGATGAAAGATTATTCATTATTTTTGTGCGGGATGGGAGAATCGAACTCCCGACCTCAGCTTGG